>Ga0209517_10001733_pt1 | contig 32100 bp, 20 predicted proteins | sample PeaSoiMetSII2010_FD_187695 | JGI IMG/M metagenome (GOLD analysis project Ga0209517, IMG submission 187695) | Peat soil microbial communities from Weissenstadt, Germany - SII-2010 (SPAdes) (version 2) | ecosystem: Environmental > Terrestrial > Soil > Wetlands > Peat | place: Germany... | reverse complement strand
AACGGTTGCTTGGGGCGGCCGGTTCGCATCTAAGATCTCCCTAAATGTTAGACGCACCCAGCCCTTACTTCGTTTACTTATTTCTGGGACAGGAGACTAGATACTGGTGCAGATCTCCCCCCGCGCCGACGAAGATCGCGCCCACGCCGGGCACCGACGCAATCGCATCGGCATTTTTCAGGCCCTCGGCTGTTTCAATCATCATGATCGCCAGTAGGTCGCCGTCTGGATTCAATGGCCACAGGTCCGCACGCCGCTCGTATTCCGAGTCGGAAACGCCCCACCACCATAAAGCAGTTCCTGGAGCGTACCCTCTCAGTCCGGGCGGCTCGGGGTACTTCGAGATCTTCTTCTGCGGGTAGCGCATGTTCCGTACGGCCAGTAGCGCTTGCTCAGAGTTGTCGATTCCATTGAAGATGACCCCCATCAGGCCGATGTCAAGCGCTTGCTTCACGAACCATTGGGCCTGTTCCCGGCCGTACGGAGCAAAGCGCGCGAAGATCGCTACGTTCGGCTGGGCGTTGCCCTTCTTGAGAATGGCGGCTTTGTCGATCATGCCGACCGTGAACCGGTGCAGCCCCTCAAAATCCATTGGCCCGTGCTCCATCTCGAGATACACGTAGTCGATATCGGCGCGGGCCAGGGTGCGGGCGTTCTCAAGGGATAAATCGCCGGTCTGAAAGCCGATGAACGGCTTGCCGGCGGCAAGCTTTTCGATGACCGGATTGAGATGCTTCACGGCCTGCTGGGCAGAAAGCGTGCCGACTGGCGTGATGACCCCCACTATGAAGATCAGACCCACCAGCAGCAACCCGATTGATAAGTACTTGGTGCGATTGGATTCGGCCATGTGTTTCTCCTTGAGGCCATGGAATGAAACGCCTCTCGGGTTTCCGTCAAGGAGTCCGAGTCAGACGGCATCTTTAGGCTCAATCGGCTCGTAGTATAGCGCGGCCAGCACAACCTTGTGGGACAACAGAAAGTGGTGTAGGCGCTGTCTTTTTCGGGGTCTGGCATTCGTCCTGAAGTCTACCTATTTGTGAAGCAAGGCCGGGAGGCGCCGCTGCGTTGCATCCCTTTCTTACGAAGTATCATCGGCTTATGGCGAGGATACCGCGTCTTTTGTTTTCCGTGCTGGCGGTGTTCCTTGGCAGCCCTGTCTACGCGCAGGACATGGCCGGCCAATGGCAGGGCACGATCAAATCAGGCTCCCAGGACCTTCGCATCATCGTGCGGATCTCGAAAGCCGACGCCGGAGGATGGACCGGTGCGATGTAGGGGATTGATGAGTTCTCGATCACGTTTCCCGTCAACTCCGTGACGCTTGAGAACGCGACCCTCAAATTCTCCGCGCCGCGTGGCAGTTATGAAGGAAAACTCACCGCCGCGGAGACCACGATGAACGGCACTTTCACCGGCGACCGTGCGTTTCCGCTCGAGTTGCACCGCGCCACTCCGGAGACTGGAAGCATCGGTCTGTTGACCATTCGGGGGCACATATGCATTTCGACATATGAGAGGCGGCCGTGAGCGCGCTAAAATGCTGTTACGGCGGTCCAAAGCTGATGGCGAAGTGTTACCCTGTGGCTTCCGAGTCCGTCAGTAATTTACAGGCTTGATTGAATGGCGATCAATATAAAACCTCCTGATTCGGCGCCGGAAGTAGAGCACGTGCGTCTGCCCGGCGAACCTGGACCGACGCGGCGCAAACCAAAGAGCCGCGGAATGATCTGGCTCCTCTTCCTGGTAAGTATTGCCGGTGTCGCCGGCTATGCGGTGTGGCGTGCCAGCCAACCGGCTCCCGTGCAGCGCCCCCCGGGCGGAGGCGGACGCCGCAACGCCGGTGTTGGCCCCGTTCCGGTAGTTGTTTCGACGGTCACTCGCTCCAGCATCCCGGTCTATCTGAACGGTCTTGGTAACGTGACTGCTTACTACACCGTAACGGTCAAGTCGCGGGTGGACGGCCAGTTAATGAAGGTACTCTTCAATGAGGGCGATTTGGTCCAGGCCGGCCAGACCCTGATCGAGATTGACCCGCGGCCGTATCAGGTTGCGCTCGAGCAAGCTCAAGGCCAGCTCCTCCGCGACCAAGCCCAGCTTGGCCAGGCCCAAGCCAATCTCACGCGCGATACCGCCAACCAAAAGTACGCGCAGGCGGAAGCCGACCGCTATGCCCGCCTGGTGGACCAGGGCATCATCGCCAAGGATCAAGGCGAGCAGCTCCGCTCCAACGCCGATGCGCTCAACGGCACGCTTACGGCCGACCAGGCCGCCATCGAAAGCGCCCGCGCCCAAATCACCGCCGACCAGTCCGCCATCGACAGCGCCAAGCTGCAATTAACCTATTCCAAGGTCACCGCCCCGATCACCGGGGTGGTCGGTCTGCGCCAGGTAGACCCCGGCAATATCGTCCACGCGGCCGACGCCAACGGCATGGTCGTGATCACCCAGCTCCAGCCGATCACGGTTTTGTTTACCATTCCCGAAGATAATCTTCCCCAGGTTACACAAAAGCTGCGTTCCGGCGCGCATCTGCCGGTGGACGCCTTTAACCGTGACAATTCTCGGAAGCTGGCGTCCGGCATGCTCGTGACCCTGGATAACCAGATCGACAATACCACCGGCACTTCGAAGCTGAAGGCCGTTTTTGACAACGCCGACAATGCGCTGTTCCCGCAGCAGTTCGTGAACATGCGCCTCCTGGTGGACACCCTCACCAACCAGATCGTGGTCCCCAATGTCGCCGTGCAGAATGGCCAGCAGGGCACTTTCGTCTATGTGGTTGACGAGGATTCCAGGGTGCACCTGAAACCCGTTCAAGTCGGGGTGACTACGGAGGCCTCGGCCGACATCCTCAATGGGCTCTCGGATGGGGACCGGGTAGTCGTCGATGGTACCGACCGGCTGATTGAAAACGCCCAGGTTAGAGTACGCAAACCCGGAGAGCTGGAAAATCCGCCCGACTTCAACCCTGACGCGGGCGGCGGGGGAGGTAATCGCAAAGGTGGCGGCAAGAGGGGCGGCGGCAACAAGGGCGGCGGCAACTTCAAAAAGGGCCAGGGTGGAGGCGCTGGGCAGTGAGCCCCTCCCGGATATTCATTCTGAGGCCGGTGGCCACGTCCCTGATGATGGCGGGCGTGGTGCTAGTGGGTTTCGTTGCGTTCCGGCAACTGCCCGTGTCGGCGCTGCCTCAGGTGGATTATCCCACCATGACGGTGCAAACATTCTACCCCGGCGGGAGCCCGGAGGTGGTGACGTCTTCGATCACCGCGCCGCTCGAAAAACAGTTCGGACAGGTACCCGGGCTGACGCAGATGACCTCGATCAGCACGTTCGGAAGCTCGCTGATCACGCTGCAATTCTCTCTGGACCTGAGCATCGATATCGCCGAGCAGGAGGTGCAGGCGGGGATCAACGCAGCCACGTCGTTCCTGCCCAAGGATCTGCCGATTCCTCCGGTGTACAGCAAGACGAATCCGGCGGACGCGCCGATTCTGACGCTGGCGATCACATCGGAAAGCATGCCGCTTCCGAAGGTGGAGGAACTGGCGGAGACGCGCATGGCGCAGCGCATCTCGCAGCTCAAAGGCGTCGGGTTTGTCAGCATCAGCGGCGGACAGCGGCCGGCGGTGCGGGTGCAAGCCAATCCGACCGCGCTGGCATCCTACGGCTTGAGCCTGGAGGCGCTGCGTACCGCGCTCGGCAGCGCCAACGTGAACCAGGCCAAGGGCAGTTTCGACGGCAAGGATCAGGCCTGGACGATCAACGACAACGACCAGCTCTCGGCTGGAGCGCAGTACGGACCGATTATCATCGCCTACCGCAACGGCGCGCCGGTCCGCATCAAAGACGTCGCCAAGGTGGTGGACGGAGCTGAAAACACCAAGCTGGCCGCGTGGATGAACGAGGACCGCGCGATTGTTCTGAACATCCAACGCCAGCCGGGCACTAACATCATCAGCGTGGTGGATACGGTGCAAGCGCTGCTGCCGCAGATCAAGGCTTCGCTTCCGCAGGGAGTCGACGTGCAGGTGGTCGCCGACCGCACCACCACGATTCGCGCGTCGGTGGCGGACGTGGAGTTCGAGTTGCTGCTGACAACGGCGCTGGTGGTGATGGTGATCTTTTTGTTCCTGCGGAGCGCCTCGGCCACGATCATTCCGGGAATCGCGGTGCCACTTTCACTGATCGGCACGTTCGCCGTGATGTACCTGCTGGGCTACAGCCTGGACAACCTGTCGCTGATGGCGCTGACGATTTCCACCGGCTTTGTGGTGGACGACGCCATCGTGATGATCGAGAATATTTCGCGCTACATCGAAATGGGCGAGTCGCCGATGAAGGCGGCCTTGAAAGGATCGGCTGAGATCGGATTCACCATCGTGTCGCTGACGGTGTCGCTGATCGCGGTGCTGATTCCGCTGCTGTTCATGGCGGACATCGTGGGCCGGCTGTTCCGGGAGTTCGCGGTGACGTTAGCGGTGACCATTATCTTTTCGGCATTTGTGTCGCTGACGCTGACGCCGATGATGGCGGCGCGCATTCTGCGGCACCATCCGCAGGCCACGCAGGGGCGGCTGTACCGCTGGTCGGAGTGGTGTTTCGAAAAAACCATCGAGATCTACGGCAAGATGGTGAAAGTGGTCCTGCGGCATCAGCCGATCACGCTGCTGGTGGCGGCGGGCACGTGCGCGCTGACGGTGTATCTCTACATCGTCGTCCCCAAGGGGTTCTTCCCGGTGCAGGATACGGGGGCCATCCTGGCCATTTCGCAGGCGCCGGAGACGGTATCGTTTACCGCGATGTCGCGATTGCAGCAGGAGATGGTTCAGGTGATCCGCAAGGATCCGGCGGTGGATAGTCTGACTTCCTTCATTGGGGCCGATGGGGTGAATACCACCATGAACAGCGGCCGCATCCAGATTACGCTGAAGCCTCTGGACGCGCGCTCCGGGATCTCCGCGAGCGACGTGATCCGGCGGCTGAATCCACAGGTGCAGCAGGTGGCGGGCATCGATCTCTACATGCAGCCGGTGCAGGATTTGACGGTGGAGGACCGCGTGAGCCGCACGCAGTATCAGTACGCCATCGACGCTCCCGACAAGAAGCTGCTGGATGAGTGGGCTCCGAAGCTGCTGGACAAGATGAAGGAACTCCCCGAACTCCGCGATGTCGCGAGCGATCAGCAGAACAATGGGCTGGGCATGTTCGTGAACATCGATCGGGACACCGCGGGGCGGCTGGGCATCACGCCTCAGAACGTAGACGACGCGCTGTACGATTCGTTCGGCCAGCGGCAGGTCTCGACGATTTACACGCAGACCAATCAGTTCCACGTGATCCTGGAGGTGGAACCCAAGTATCAGAGAGACATCGGCGCGCTGACCGATATGTATGTGCCGATCGGGTCGGCATCGCAGAATCTGGCTTCGACCATCGCGCTTGCGGGAACCAACAGCGCGTTGACCGGCGCGGCGGCGCTGGCGCCGGCCCCGCTACGTTCCTTTGTCAAGCCTCAATTACTTCCCTCGCCGATTACGATTAACCACCAGGCGCAGTTCCCGGTGGTAACGCTGTCGTTCAATCTGGCGCCCGGCGCCTCGCTGGGAACCGCGGTGGATCATATCCGGCAAGCCACCAAGGACCTGGGAATGCCCGCCAGTATTGAGCCGACGTTCCAGGGGACGGCGCATGCGTTTGAGGCGTCGCTGGCGAACGAGGTGCTCTTGATCCTGGCGGCGATCGTCACCGTCTACATTGTCCTGGGCGTGCTCTATGAAAGCTTCATCCACCCCATTACGATTCTTTCGACGCTGCCGTCCGCCGGAGTTGGCGCGATTCTCGCGTTGTTTTTGTTCAAACTGGACTTAGACGTGATTGCCCTGATTGGCATCATCCTTCTGATTGGAATTGTAAAGAAGAATGCCATCATGATGATCGATTTCGCGCTCGAGGCGGAGCGCAACGAAGGCAAGTCGCCGGAGGAAGCGATTTACCAGGCATGCCTGCTGCGCTTCCGGCCGATCATGATGACCACCATGGCCGCGTTGCTGGGCGCGGTGCCGCTGGCGTTCGGCAGCGGAGTCGGTTCCGAATTGCGGAAGCCGCTGGGTATCTGTATCATTGGCGGACTCCTGGTCAGCCAGGTGCTCACGCTGTTCACCACGCCGGTGATCTACTTGTTCTTTGATCGAATCGCGACCTGGATGCGCGGCGGCGCGCGCCGCTCCCAGGAAAGCGAGGAACTGGTTTCGGTTCCCTAGAGGAAACAGCCGGACTTCCATGAACATCTCGACGCCATTCATTAAGAGGCCGGTGGCCACCACGCTGCTTCTGATCGCCCTGACGCTGGCCGGTGCAATTTCGTATAGGCTGCTGCCGATCTCGGCGCTGCCGGAGGTCGACTTCCCGACCATCAACGTGCAGGCCAGCCTGCCCGGAGCGAGTCCGGAGGTGATGGCGGCATCGGTAGCGACTCCGCTCGAAAAGGCGTTTACGCGCATCGCGGGCGTTACGGAGATGACCTCGCGGAGCTCGGTGGGATCGGCGCAGGTGACGCTGCAATTCGATTTGAACCGGGACATCAACGGGGCGGCGCGCGAGGTGCAGGCGGCGATCAACTCCGCCGCGGGGACCTTGCCCGCGAACCTTCCGTCGCTGCCCAAATACAGAAAGCAGAATCCGGCGGATCAGCCGATTTTGCTGATGACACTCGAATCCGACGTGGTGCCGCGGCCGCAGTTGTACGATATCGCCTCGTCGGTGTTCGCGCAGAAGCTATCGCAGGTGAAGGGCGTGGGGCAGGTGCAGGTGGGCGGAAGCTCGCTTCCCGCGGTGCGGGTGGAGGTGAATCCGCAGCCGCTCTCCAACTACAACGTGGGGCTGGACCAGATCGGAACGTTCCTGCAAAACGCCAACGCCAACCGGCCGAAGGGTTCGTTTGACAACGCCGAAGTGACGCTTCCGATCTATTCGAGCGACCAGCTTTTCCTGGCCAAGGAATACAAGGATCTGGTGGTGGTCTACCGCAACGGCTCTCCTGTCCGCCTGTCGGACCTCGGCCGGGTCATCGATGCCAATGAAGATGTGCGCAACTTCGGCGTGGTCAACGGCAATCCGATGGTGCAGATTCAGATCAACCGCCAGCCCAACGCCAATATCGTGGACATCGTCGACCGCATCAAAGCGTTGATGCCGCAGTTTGAGGCCCAGCTTCCCCCTTCGGTCCGCTTCAAAATCGCCAGCGACCGCACCATCACCACGCAGGAGTCCATGAAGGATGCTCAGCGCAACATGATCATCTCCATGGGGCTAGTGGTTCTGGTGGTGTTCGTCTTCCTCCGCAGCGGGTGGTCGACGTTCATTCCCAGCGTGGTCGTGCCAGTGTCGATCATCGCCACCTTCGGGGCCATGTATCTGATCGGGTACACGCTGGATAACCTGTCGCTGATGGCGCTGACGATTGCCACCGGCTTCGTGGTCGACGACGCGATTGTGGTGATCGAAAACATTACCCGGCACCTCGAAGCGGGCATGAAGCCGATGGCGGCGGCGGTGCAGGGCGCGCAGGAGATCGGGTTCACGGTTTTGTCGATGAGCATCTCGCTGGTCGCCGTTTTCATTCCCATTCTGATGATGCCCGGCATCGTGGGGCGCCTGTTCCGCGAATTCGCAGTGACTCTTTCGATTGCCATTGCCATATCCATGGTGATCTCCATCACCGTCACGCCCATGATGTGCGCCTGGCTGCTCAAGGAGGACCGCGGCCATGGGTACCTCTATAACACGACTGAGAAGTTCTTTAAGTGGGTGATCTCCACGTATGCGGCGGCGCTGGATGTTGCCTTGAATCATCCCGCGACCATCCTGCTCACCGTAGTGGTCACGATCGGCGTGAACGTTTACCTGTACGTAAAGGTTCCCAAGGGATTTTTCCCGCAGCAGGATACCGGACGTTTGCAGGGCAACGTGGTCGGCCAGCAGCATATCTCCTATCAGGCCCTGGTGGAAAAGGCCAAGTGGTTTGAAGAGCAGATCCGGAATGACCCGGATGTCGAGACCGTCACCATGGTGGCGGGTAGCAGCGGAGGCTACGCCGGCGGCAATAACGCCAACATCAACGTTCAACTCAAGCCGGTGGGCGTTCGCAAGTCCACCTCGGACCAGGTGATCGCCCGTCTGCGCCGCCAGATGTCCGGCGTGCCCGGGGCGAACCTGTTCCTGCAAAACTCCCAGGACATCCGTATCGGAGGCCGCCAGGGGAACGCGCAATACCAGTACACGCTGCAGGCGCCCGACTTCGCGTCCCTTGCGACCTGGGGTCCGAGGGTTCTGGAGCAGCTCTCGACGCTGCCCGAGATCGCCGACGTGAGCAGCGACCAGCAGAATTCCGGTTTGTCGTCCAACGTGGTCATTGACCGCGATACTGCCTCGCGCCTGGGCTTAACAGCGCAGGCGGTCGACTCCGCCCTCTACGACGCCTTCGGCCAGCGCCAGGTCTCGGTGATGTACAAGTCCATTAATCAGTACCATGTGGTCCTGGCGCTGCAGCAGCAATGGTGGGAGAGCCCCGACTTCCTGAACACCATCTACGTGCAGACGCCGAAGGGCCTCTCCGTGCCCCTGTCGACGTTTACGCACTTCACGCAAGGCACCACGCCCATTCAGTTGCCGCACCAGGGACAGTTTCCAGCCACCACGTTTTCCTTCAACCTGCAGGAGAACGTCCCGCTGAGCGACGCCGTCACGGCGATCAATCAGGCGGAAATAGCCATGGGCCTGCCGGCCAACATCACCGGCAGGTTCGCCGGCACCGCCTCGGCCTATCAGGACTCGCTGTCCAATCAGCCCATCCTGATCGGGACCGCGCTGCTGGCCGTGTATATCGTTCTGGGAATCCTTTACGAGAGCCTGATTCACCCTCTCACCATCATCTCCACGCTCCCTTCGGCCGGCGTGGGAGCCTTGGTAGCGATGGTCCTATTCAAAAGCAATCTCGATATTGTCGGCATGATTGGCATCATCTTGCTAATTGGGATTGTGAAGAAGAACGCGATCATGATGATCGATTTCGCGCTGGCGGCCGAGCGGAACGAAGGAATGAATCCGCGGGATGCCATCTACCAAGCATGTCTACTGCGGTTCCGGCCCATTATGATGACGACCATGTGCGCGCTGCTGGGCGGAATGCCGATGGCGCTCGGCTGGGGGGCTGGCGCGGAACTGCGGAGACCTCTGGGTATCGCGATTGTCGGGGGCCTGCTGGTAAGCCAGATGTTGACTTTGTTCACCACGCCGGTGATTTATCTTTACCTGGACCGGCTTAGGGCGCGTTTCACCCGGCGCCAACCGAGCTACCGGAATCGCCCCGGGTTTCTGATTCCGGGCGGGGCGGTGGAGAGCGGCGATTGATGAAGGGGCATCCGACGATTTGAGTTTTCGTGTCGCTCGTGTGCCGCGGTTCCCTAAGTCCAGCGCTGATTCGCTTCTAACGGAGACAGAAATGACGTTACAAGCGTGGCAGTTTGTAACAGTCATAATTTTTGTCGCTTATTTCTGGCTGGATCGCTAGATGGCTGTCCCGGTGGATCACGAATTTGTCAGGATAGCCAGCACCAGGTTTGACATCCGCTCTTTATCCGCGGGGAACAACAGGTAGCGGCCGGTCTCGAGCTTTCCTGAAGCCTGACCCGGCGCTTCGAAATTCGCCCGGCAGGCAAGCGCAGGTGGATTGGGGTCACCTGGGCCACCTGGAAACGGGCGGCGAAGTCTTTCAAGATCGTACAGCCCCCCGGTAACCTCGCTGCCGGCGGTCTTTCAACTACGCCTTGTGCGGGTCCAGCTTGCTGGGCGCTGGCGATCGCGGCCCATAGCCGGAAGCCGTCTCCTGCGTCCGCAGGTAGTGGGGCCGATGCTCACCGCAATTGCAGCGAGCGGACGCTCAGGGTCGGCATTTTCCGCGGAGATCGGTAGCATGGTGGTTACCGAAGAGATAGACCCCCTGCGGACGATCGCTATCGACGCGGTAGAGCTCGTGCTTGCACCGAAATTCTTAGCGGAGCTCGCGAAAGTTAAGCAAATGGCTCCCGCCCAAGGCGAGGAGGAAGCCAGCGAAAAGAATTCGCCCAGCCGGCGAAATCCGCAATGGCTGTGGGTGCATGGACAGAACTCTCCTTGGATCAAAATACGATTTGAGTCAGAATACGATCTTCTTTCTTAGCTCGGGCGCGTCGTCGTCGATGCGCCTGGAAAGCTCCGGCAGGTGGCATGTCGGGACACGCGGGAACAAATGGTGTTCGATGTGCCGGAACATGTGAAAGGTAGCTTGGTCCTTGATTCGATTGCGCAGGGTTCGCGCGATATAGTGGGTCCGGTCGCAATGATGATGTACAGTCCACACGGCGAAGAAGGCGGTCGGGCATTGCCCAGTCGCCATAGCGATCACATGGTAACGAAGGATGGAGATATCCCAGACGCCGAACACCAACCAGGTCCAGACCGCCGTCAGTGACATCTGTCCGATCCCAGCCGCCCGGAGCGTGCGGCCGCCGTAACGCAGCGCGGTCACGTGCAACAGAATGGGAGAGACGGGTCCGAACAATAGCGCCCCCCACCCCGGCATCTCCGCGCTGCGTCCTTCCACGTCGCCCTCTCCCAGGGTCAAATGGTGGTGGCGCAGGTGATTGAACCTCATCGCGTGCATGGATCCGAGCATTACCAGGCTCATGGCCCACAGGATCCCGCCGGTCCATCCGCGCGACAATCCCAAGGCCAGGTGAAACGCATTGTGGACCAGCCGCAGCCCGGTCAGGAAGAATACGAACGACAATCCGAGCGCGATTGAGTAGGAGCCGGTCGCGGCCACCCACAGCGACGCCGCGAGCCATCCGCATGGCACCAGGAGTTCTCCAAGTGTCTCCTGACGCGTGACCGGCACCAAATCACGCCATACGAGGGTCCGCAACCGCGGATCGTCGAATATGCTCGCGTGGGTCGTTTCCATGGCAGGCGGTCCAGTCAATTCAGGTGACGGTTCACACCCTACGAGTGTGCCTCAAACGACGTGCTGCGTGCACCGTTGTGATGGACTGCCGGAGCTCACGTTGCTTCTGGGATTCCCTAGGTATCCCATGGGATCCGACAGATTCCGACACGCGGCTCTGGATTTTGCGGTTGGGATCAGGAAATAGTCCGCAAGCGGATTCAGACGCGTAGCCACTTCTTCATCGCGCGATGCGATGAGCGGTGTTTTCAGTCATTTACTGGGTTCGTTTCGTGCGGCCGGTTGTCGCATGCCGCGCATACTTTCATCTGGGGGGTTGGTCTGTCCGCCGGTCATCCCGTTTCGTTTTGAGATCGGCCCGCCAAGCGCCGGCATGAGTGCCGGCGTGGCACGTACGAGTACGTGCTCCACGGTGCGCTCAGGGGGGTGCGTATTTTGGGGCATTTCGCGCAGAGCCGCATTGCGCGGCTCGCTGGCGCTCCCATTTCTTAGCGATCCACAAAGAAATATGGGGCTTATTGCTTGGCAGCTGAAATGCACTGCAGGGTAGCGGTTCCGCGATTTGAGCGCAAGGAGGTTTGCCATATGGCACTCCGTTCCCAGTCCACGTACGACCTGCTCCGCGAACACGGGGTGGACCGCCGGACTTTCCTCGATTACTGCGTCAAGCTGACCGCAACCATGGGACTCGGCACTGCCCTGATCCCGCGAGTGGTTTCGGCGCTGGAGACGAAACCCCGGCTGCCCGTGATCTGGCTGCACGGCCTGGAATGCACCTGCTGTAGCGAAAGTTTCATCCGCAGCTCCCACCCTATAGCCCAGGACATTGTCCTGAACATGATTTCGCTCGATTACGACGACACGCTGCAAGCGGCCGCCGGCGAGCAAGTCGAAGAAATCCGCAGGAAGGTAATGAAGGACTACAAGGGTCAGTACCTTCTGGCGGTGGAAGGCAACGCTTCCACTAAAGACGACGGTGTGTACTGCACCGTCGGCGGCGATAGCTTCCTGAACATCCTGAAGGAAACGGCGGCGGATGCCAAGGCCATCGTGGCCTGGGGCTCCTGCGCATCGCATGGGTGCGTGCAGAATGCCAAGCCGAATCCCACGGGGGCCGAGCCGGTGAAGAAGCTGATCAGCGGCAAGGCGATCATCAACGTGCCGGGTTGCCCGCCTATCGCGGAAGTGATGACCGGCGTGCTGGCTTACGTGCTGACCTTCGATCAAATCCCCGAACTGGATCGCGTGGGCCGGCCCAAGATGTTTTACGGCCAGCGCATTCACGATAAATGCTACCGTCGGCCGTTCTTCGACGCCGGGCAGTTTGTCGAAGCCTGGGACGACGAGGGCGCCAAGAAAGGCTGGTGCCTATACAAGATGGGTTGCCGCGGTCCGACGACCTACAACTCCTGCTCGACGTTCAAGTGGAACAACGGCGTGTCGTTCCCCATCGGGTCGGGGCATGGGTGCATCGGGTGCAGTGAAGAGAATTTCTGGGACAACGGGCCGTTCTACGAACGGCTGACCAGCATTCCGGTGCCGGGCATCGATTCGACTCCGGACAACGTCGGCAAGACGCTATCGGTGCTGACGGGCGTTGGCATCGGCGCACACATGATAACGCAAGCGGTGCAGCGCAGAAACAAGCCGGCGGATGACGACAAAGCCGACACCAGCGAGAAGGAATGAGGTGACCCATGGCAACCCGAGTTGTAGTCGATCCCATTACTCGAATTGAAGGCCACTTGCGTGTCGAAGCCATGCTGGACGGAGGCAACAAGATCCAGGATGCGATGAGCTCCGGCACCATGTGGCGCGGCATCGAAGTGATCCTGCAGGGCCGCGATCCGCGCGACGCCTGGGCATTCTGCGAACGCATCTGCGGTGTGTGCACCACGGTTCACGCTCTGGCGAGCGTGCGGTGCGTGGAGAATTCGTTGGGCATCCAGGTGCCCAAGAACGCCGACATCATTCGCAACATCATGTTCCTGACGCAGATGGTGCAGGATCACGTGATCCACTTCTATCATCTGCATGCGCTGGACTGGGTGGACGTGGTTTCCGCGCTCAAGGCGGACCCCGCGGCGACCGCGGCGCTGGCGCAGAAAGTCTCGCCGCATTGGCCGCTCGCAACCGAAGGGTATTTCCGCGACACCGCGGGGACGCTCAAAAAGTTCGTGGATTCGGGCCAGCTCGGCATTTTCCAGAACGCGTATTGGGGGCATCCGGCGTACAAGCTGCCGCCGGAGGCGAACCTGATGGCGGTGGCGCATTATCTGGAAGCGCTGAAGTGGCAGAAGGAGATCGCTAAGATTCACACCGTGTTCGGCGGCAAGAATCCGCATCCGAACTACCTGGTGGGCGGCATGGCGTCGGCGATTTCGCTGCAGAGCGACAACGCCATCAATATGGAGCGCCTGAACCTGGTGAGCGGGCTGATCGACGGGGCCTTGGACATTGTCGAGAACCTGTATATCCCGGACCTGCTGGCCGTGGCGTCCTTCTATCCGGAATGGACCACGTATGGCGGAGGCCTGGGCAACTACATGGTCTACGGCGATCTGCCGCAGAACGGCATCGGCGACGTTTCAAAGTTCCGCTTCCCGCGCGGGGTGATCCTGAACAAGAACCTCGCTGAGGTTTTGCCTCTCGATTTGGCCGACCCTGGGCAGATCCAGGAAGAAATCTCGCACTCCTGGTATCAATATCCCGACGGCAAAACGTCGCTGCATCCCTGGGAGGGCGTCACCGAGGCGAAGTACACCGGTCCGAAGCCGCCTTACAAGCAGCTCGATGAGAATGGCGGGTACTCCTGGCTCAAGGCGCCGCGCTGGAAGGGTAACGCTATGGAAGTCGGGCCCCTGGCGAGGATGTTGGTGGGCTTCGCTAGCGGACGCACGGACTTTAAAGAAGTTGTCACGGCGGCGCTCGGCAAATTGAAGGTGGGCCCGGCGGCGTTGTTCTCGACGCTCGGCCGCACGGCGGCGCGCGGGCTCGAGACGCAGCTTGCCGTGCATTGGCTGCGCGACGAGTACAACAACCTGATCGCGAATCTGAAGGCCGGCGATAGCGCCGTCGCGGACACGCGGTTCTGGAATCCGGACACCTGGAAACCGGAATCGAGGGGCTTCGGCTTTACAGAAGCTCCGCGCGGCGCGCTGTGCCACTGGATCAACATCAAGAACGGCAAGATCGCCAACTACCAGATCGTGGTGCCCAGCACCTGGAACGCGTCGCCCAAGGACGGCAAGGGCCAGCATGGCGCCTACGAAGCCGCGCTGATCGGAACGCCGATGGCGGACCCGAAGCGCCCGGTGGAGATTCTACGCACCATTCACTCCTTCGATCCGTGCCTGGCTTGCGCGTCGCATGTGATCGGACCGGATGGCGAAACGCTGGCCGAAGTGGTGGTCCGCTAGAGGAGGTCCGCCATGATCGCACACGATTATCATGCAATGGATCTGGAACCCGGAAAGGTTCTCTACGAGACGAAATACGTGTGGGAGCTCCCCGTGCGCCTTACGCACTGGATTATCGCGGCATCCATATTCATTCTGTTTGCCACCGGCCTGTACATTGCTTCGCCGGTCGCCGGCCCGCGCGGAGAGCCGTACAACAACTTCTTCATGGGCCGCGTACGGGAGACGCATTTCATCGCCGCGTATGTGTTCCTGTTCGCCATGTTGGTGCGCCTGTACTGGTTCTTCGTGGGGAACAGATATGCGCGCTCCGGGTTCCCGCGGGTCTGGCAAGGGGAGTGGTGGAAAGAATTGTTCGAGCAGATGAAGGAGTATACGGGTGTGACGCGCGGGCCGGTTCAACTGGGCCATAATGCTCTGGCCGGAGCGTCGTACTTCTTTTTCGTGTGGTGCCTGGGCATCTTCCAGATCGCCACTGGATTTGCGCTGTACGGCGAAGACAACTCGGGCGGCTTCTGGGACACGACGTTCGGGTGGGTGCGGCCGCTGCTGGGCGGCTCGTTCGCGACGCACGTCTGGCATCACACGGCCACTTGGGCGTTCGTGATCTTCTTCTTCCTGCACTTGTATATCGTTCTGATGGATGTCGCACGTTTCAAGAACGGTCTGCTGGGGTCTATGACGGCGGGGTTCAAATTCTATCGGAAGGGTGATTTGGATCATGACCGCTGGCTTACTTAGGGGGGAAGAATACAGAAGACAGAATACAGAAGTCAGGATGGGCGGGACTGCGCCTGTGCTGGTACTGGGGTTGGGGAATCTGCTTCTCGGCGACGACGGGGTTGGGCTGCGGCTCACGGAGAAGCTGGCTGAGGAGTCGAACTTCGGGGATGCTGTGGAGTTCATAGACGGAGGTACGCAGGGGCTCGCGCTGTTGGGGTGTTTGGCGGAGCGCGAAGCTGTGCTGGTGTTGGACGCTGTCGGGCTGGGAGGGGAACCGGGTACGGTCCATGTGCTGCGGGGGCCGGCTATGGAGCAGATACGGGCGCGGCGGGCTTCCACCGCGCACGAGGGAAATGCTCTGGAGTTGTTCGCTACCGCGCGTGTGCTGGGGTTGGGTTGGAATGAGGTTGCCGTGGTCGGGGTGGAGCCGGCAAATGTGCGCACCGGCATCGGGCTTAGCCCCTGCATCGAGCAATCGTTTGAGGTGGCCCTGGCGCACGCGCGCGAGGTGTTGAAGGAGATGGTCCAAACTTATGTGCCTAGCCATTCCAGGTAAGATTCTCGACACCGAAGAAATCGCCGGTATCCGCGTGGGGCGCGTCCAGTTCGGGGGCGTTACGCGCAAGGCCTATCTGGACTATGTTCCGGAGGCTGTAGTTGGCGACTACGTGATGGTCCACGTGGGCTTCGCTCTCAGCAAAGTGGATCAGGACGAGGCGGCGCGCACGTATGAATCGATGCGCGTGATGGGGCTGCTCGAAGCAGAGCTCGGAGGCGCCGAATGAAATTCCTCGACGAATATCGCGATCCGAAGCTGGCCCAGACGCTGGTGGCCGATATCCGCCGGCATGTCACGCGTCCCTGGGTGCTGATGGAAATCTGCGGCGGCCAGACCCACACGCTGATGCGTTACGGTATCGATAATTTGCTGCCGCCCGAAGTCGAGCTGGTGCACGGGCCGGGATGCCCGGTGTGCGTGACGCCGCTGGAGATGATCGATAAGGCCGTGGAAATCGCGTCGCGGCCCGATGTGATTTTCGTTTCCTACGGGGACATGTTGCGGGTGCCGGGCTCGGCGCGGGATCTATTTCAGGTGAAGGCCGCGGGCGGCGATGTTCGCATCGCTTATTCGCCGATGGACGCCGTGGACCTGGCGCGCAAGAACCCGGATCGCAAGGTGGTCTTTTTCGCGGTGGGATTTGAGACTACGGCGCCGCCGAATGCCATGGCGGTGTGGCAGGCCAAACGCGAGGGGCTCACTAACTTCTCATTGTTGGTCTCGCATGTGTTGGTGCCGCCAGCGATCCGATTGCTACTGGAACAGCCGCGCAATCGAGTGCAGGGGTTCATCGCTCCGGGGCACGTTTGCACGGTCATGGGCTACTCGGAGTATGAAGAGCTGGCAGAGCGCTATCACGTGCCCTTCGTGGTCGGGGGCTTTGAGCCGCTGGATTTGCTGGAAGCCATTCGCATGCTGGTGGCACAGCTGGAGGAAGGCCGTTTCGAAGTCGAGAACCAGTATGTGCGCAGCGTCACGCGCGTGGGAAACGAGGCTGCGCGGCAACGCATGTTCGAAGTGTTCGAAATCGCGGACCGGAAATGGCGCGGCATCGGAGAGATTGGACAGTCCGGCTACCGGCTGCGCGAGGAGTATGCGGATTTCGATGCCGAGCGCGTGTTCGACGTCGCGGCCACGCGCACCGAGGAGCCGCCGGAGTGCATCGCGGCGCTGGTCCTGCAGGGCTTGCAAAAACCCGTGGATTGCCCTATGTTCGGCACTCGGTGCACGCCCGACCACCCGATGGGCGCGCCGATGGTATCGAGCGAGGGCGCGTGCGCGGCGTACTATCGCTACCGGCGTCACGACCTCATCCCGCCCGCATTGCAGGAGACTTAACCATGGCCACCGCACTCAATATGGCATGTCCCTTGCCGCTCACTTACACCGATCGCGTGCTGCTCGGCCACGGCTCCGGCGGCAAACTTAGCGCGGCGCTGTTGAGCGATGTGTTCTTGCGCGTGTTTGACAGCCCCGTGCTGGCGAGCATGGAAGATCAGGCGGTGCTCGAGATCGGCGGCGCGCGGCTGGCCTTCACCACGGATTCCTTCGTAGTGAAGCCGCTGTTTTTCCGCGGCGGCGATATCGGGTCGCTGGCCGTGCATGGCACGGTGAACGACCTCGCGATGGGAGGTGCTGAGCCGTTATTCCTGAGCGCGGGCTTCATTCTCGAAGAAGGGCTGGAGATGGAGACGCTTCGGCGTGTCGCCGACTCCATGGCGCGTGCCGCAAGGGCCGCGGGGGTAGAGATCGTGACCGGCGACACCAAGGTAGTCGAAAAAGGCTCGGGAGACGGGCTGTTCATCAACACTACCGGGATCGGACTGGTGCGCGATGGTGTGAAACTCTCGGCCGGGAACGCGCGTCCAGGAGATCGGGTGATCGTGTCCGGTACGCTGGGCGATCACGGTATCACGATTCTTTCGGAACGCGACGGGATCGGATTCGATTCCGAAATCGCTAGCGACTCGGCTCCGCTGCACACCTTGGTGCGGGCGATGTTGGACGCGGCTAGCGATGTGTGTGGAGACATTCGGTGCCTGCGCGATCCTACGCGCGGCGGGCTGGCTAGCTCGCTCAACGAAATCGCGGAACGCTCGGGTGTGGGGATGGAACTGACCGAGGCCGAGATTCCGATTCGAGAGGAAGTGCGCGGGGCTTGCGAGATGCTTGGGCTGGACCCGCTGTATGTCGCTAACGAAGGGAAATTAGTGGCGATTGTGGCGCCGGAGGCCGCGGACGCGATTCTGGCCGCGATGCTTCGGCATCCGCTGGGACGCGAGGCGCGGTTGATCGGCACCGTGACGGGCGAACACCGAGGACTGGTAACCGCGCGGACGGCTTTTGGCACTACTCGCATTGTGGATATGCTCGCGGGGGATCAACTGCCGCGGATTTGTTAAGGAGTATGGCATGGGATCTTTAGCGACGGACGGTGTCGAGACGAGTCTCGACACGGCGCGCAGGCGTGCGTGCGCCACGTTCTGCTAGGGCGAAGCTTATGCACGAGATGGGGATTGCCAGTTCGATCATGGACGCCGCTCGCACTGAAGGCGCGCGGTTCCCGGGCGCACGGCTGTCCCGCATCGGCGTGCGGATCGGGGAGTGGGCGGGAGTCGATACTGAGTCGCTGCGCTTCTGCTTCGAGTCGCTCGTGTTGGGATCGGACTTGGCCGGTCTGCAGCTGGATATCGACTACCGTGAACGCGTCGGGGATCTCGAAATCGCTTTTGTCGAACTGGAGGACTGAGATGGAACGGGTGCCTTTGGAGAAGAAAGTCCTGAGCGAAAACGATCGTATCGCGGCCGATCTGCGCGGACGATTTGCGAACGACGGAACGCTGGTGCTGAATTTTATCAGCTCGCCGGGGTCGGGAAAGACGCTGTTCCTGGAGCGGACGCTCGAAGCGCTGCCCAAGGACCTCCGCGTCGCGGTGCTGACCGGCGACATCCAGACCGACAACGACGCCCGGCGCCTGGCACGGGTCGGATTTCCGGTGCAACAAATCACCACGGCGGGCGCATGCCATCTGGACGCCCGCATGATCGAGCGCGCGCTCAGCGCCTGGAAGGGCGCCCGCTTCGACTTGCTGTTGATCGAAAACGTCGGCAACCTGGTGTGCCCCACCAGCTACGATCTGGGCGAGGAAGCCAAGATCGTGCTGCTGTCGGTAACCGAAGGCGAAGACAAGCCGCTCAAGTATCCGGGAGCGTTTTTCAAATCGAAGGTGATGGTGCTGAACAAGGTCGACCTGCTGCCCTACGTGCCGTTCGACATGAGCTTGGCGCGCGGCAATGCAATGCGGATCAATCCGGACCTCACCGTTTTTGAAACCTCCTGCACTACCGGCGCGGGGCTGGACCGATGGATGTCGTGGCTGAAGGGGCGTGTGACGTCGCACGCGGAGGCCGTGGCTTGTCCGGCGATGCGGTGAACCATGACGCCGCGGGCTATGATCCCCGCTATGCGCGAGGTTCGTAGGTGAAACCGCGCCGCCCTCCTGCACGCCCTAGCGTTTCTCAGCCAATTTCATTCCAGAAGCAAGTTAGTAAATACCGTGGCCTGAGTTTCGGAGCCAAGCTCGCTTACCATCGCCTTTGCCGCTGACGCGCGGCGCGAAGGTACCGTATGCCCCTCGATTCCTACGGTCACGTCCGAACTGGGCGTCGGCGAGACTCAGCTCGTAGTGATGTTCAGGAACTGAAACGAGAACTCTTAATCGCCGTAGATCGCGAGAACCGACACTTCTTTCCCCGCGCCCGACGTCATGAAATCGCTTCGGCAACGCGTTTTCCCGGTCTATCGAGCGTGCCTGGAAACCACCGCCCTACGAACGTTGGTCTGTCAGACGCTGTGGCGGGACGCCTCGTTGGAAATCAACCAGCTTTAATTCGCCTGCCGAACGTGGGGGGAGACGCATCGTTTTCGAGACGCGTGGCTCCGAGACGTCGCGCTCCCGCGATGCGCTGACTCCGGGTCCTCGGCTGAGACTCCCGCATCAGCAACCCCTTCGCCAGTTTCGCATGACGCTTCGCGGGGAACTCCGCAGCGGCCTCTCGCGTGGCTCTTCATGGTCTATTATTACGCCGCCGTATTTCGACGCCCAGCTACTTCCCGACGAAAGCGTTCATAGCTCAGAAGCACTCGCGCAGGTCCCGCTCTGGCACACGCGGCCTTGACACTCGCCCGACCCTGGCATAGACTTCACGCATGGTTTTTGTGCCGTAGAGCACCTTCAGGGAGGGTTTTGAAATGCGGTCTCTATCGATGGCAGCGTTTGGGTTGCTCTTCGCCGTGAGTGCATTAGCTCAGAGCGACCGCGGTACAATCACCGGCACCATCGCCGACCCGGCGGGCGCCGTGGTGGCCAATGCGGCCGTCCAGGCAAGGAACGTGGGAACCGGAGGTCTGTACGACGTCGCGAGCACGGCGACGGGCAATTTCACGCTCGCCGAGCTGCCGGTCGGCACCTACGAGGTTAGCGTCACCGTGCCGGGGTTCAAGAAATTCGTCCGTCAAGGTTTGACGCTACAAGTGGCACAAACCTTGCGCATCGATGTCGCCCTTGAGGTGGGCAGCGCGACGGAGTCGGTCACCGTCAACGAGGAGGCTCCCTTGCTCAAAACGGAAAGCGGCGAGTTGAGCCACAACGTGACCACGGAGCGCATGGATAACCTTCCACTCTTGCCCACCGGAGCCGCCGCCGGCAACTCCGGCATCCGGAATCCCATGGCCGTGGTCGCGCTCCTGCCGGGTTCTTACTATAGCGGCACTGGGGCCAACGCGACCAACTCCGCCGTTCGCATTAACGGCGCGCCCACGAACACGGAAGTCATCCTGGTGGAGGGCCAGGACGCCACCAATCCCATCGCTCAAGGCCTGGTGCAGCAAAACCAGCAGGGAGCCGATGCGATCCAGGAGTGGACCATTCAAACCAGCAACTACGCCGCGGAGTTCGGGCAGGCGGGCGGCGGCATTATGAATGTGACTATGAAGTCGGGCACCAATCAGTGGCACGGAAGCGGGTACGAGTACCTGGTGAACGAAGACTTCAACGCCGCCCAGCCCTTCACTACGAACGGGAATGGAGGATTGCTTCGGCCCAGGACGCGGAGGAGCGATTTTGGCGGGACCATGGGCGGCCCGGTGTGGATTCCCAAAGTGTATAACGGCCGCAACCGGACGTTCTTCTTCTTCAGCGGAGAGGAATACAGACTGGGCCAAAATGTCATACCCACGGCAATTTCGGTTCCGACACCGGCCTACCGCCAGGGGAATTTCAGTGCAGCTTTGCTCAGCGCCAAATCCCTGGGCACCGACCCGCTCGGCCGCGCCATCTTCGGGAACGCAGTTTACGATCCCGCTACCGTGCGGACCGTCAGCGGCCAAAGCGTCACCGATCCGTTCCCGAACAACACGATTCCCTTGGCCCGCTTCGATCCCGTGGCGGTGAAGATCCAAAACCTGCTTCCGCAGCCGACCAATCCCGCCTTGCTCGCCAACAACTACCAGAATCAGTATTTCAGCAACCGGATTACCAACACCCCGTCAATTAAGATCGACGAGATTCTGGGGCCCAAGGACAAGATTTCTTTCTACTGGTCCATGATCCACACCTTCTGCTGGTACTGCGCCGGGGCCGACGGCTTGCCGCAGCCTGTTTCAGGAGCCATTGGCACGGACATCCGGGGAAATACCACGCGCTTGAGCTACGACCGCACCTTGACGCCCACGCTTCTGTTGCACGTGGGCGCGGGGTTTGCGCAGAATAACCTGGGAGTGCCGGTGATCACCCCCCAGTACGACGCCTGCGGGCAACTTGGCCTGTGCGGTCCGTTTGCACAGCCGGCCACGTTCCCCGTATTCCAGACTCTGAATAATGCTCAAGGTGGCGGGCCGACCGGCATCGGTCCGGCCTCGCATACCTACACCATTAACGAGACGCCCACCGCGATTGCGAATCTTACCTGGGTCAAAAACAACCACACATTTAAATTCGGAGGGTCAATGCTCCTTAACGGGAACATTGTCTACAACAATTCGACCCTGGCCGGCACATACGCGTTCAGCAACCTGCAAACCGCGCTGCCCTACGTTGCGTTGAGCAACGCCACCGGCAGCGTAGGAGGCAACACCATCGGATTTCCCTACGCCAGCTTCCTGCTGGGTCTGATCAACACCGGAAACATTCATGACCCGTCCGATACGCGCATCGGAAAGTCGCAGTGGGGCTTCTATGCCCAGGACACCTGGAAGGTGACGCGAAAATTCACGTTGGACTACGGCCTGCGTTACGATTACTCGACCTACTTCAAGGAACAATACGGGCGAGCGCCGCAATTCGCGCCTAATCTGGCGAACGCGGCTGCCGGCGGCCATCCCGGGGCCACCATCTATCAAGCCACCTGTAACTGCCCCTTCGCTCAAAACTATCCGTTGGCCTTCGGACCCCGGCTGGGCGCGGCGTATCAAATCAATTCCAAGACGGTAGCGCGCGCCGGCTTTGGAGTTGCCTTCGCCGGATCTCCTCTCTACGGCGGCGGCAGCGGAGCGGGCAACGCCAGCAATCCGTTCGGACCCAACACGAATCCCTCGCAGCCCAGCATGATCCTGAGCGGGCCCATACCTTTCACGGCCCAGCAGATCGTGTGGCCCAACCTGCAGGCGAACCAGTTCCCCAAGATCTCGCCGGGGCAGCCGCCGGTGGGTGCGGGGCCTCCGAGCGTGATCGATCAGAACGCGGGGCGGCCGGCCCGGAACCTGCAATGGAGCTTCGGATTGCAGCGCGAAATCGCCCGCAATCTAGTGGTGGAAGCCGGCTACGTGGGGACCCGCGGGGCTTGGTGGGCGCCCGCGGGGGCCAGCGGCAACATTGCCGCCAAGCTGGTGAACTACAATTACCTTTCGCCTCAGCTTTTGAGCACGTACGGACTCAGCCTGAACAGCCCAGCCGATCTGGCGACCCTCAGCGCGCAGGTCGGTTCCGCGGCGGCAGGGCGCTTCCAAAACAAAATACCATTCTCCGGCTTCCCGTTGACTGCGACCGTAGCTCAAAGTTTGCTGCCGTTTCCGCAGTTTAATTCGGGACTCGCTCCCACTTGGTCTCCGCTGGGCGACACGTGGTACAACTCGCTGCAGGTAAAAGTAACCAAGCGGCTGTCCCACGGCTTGGATGTGATCTACAACTTTACCTGGGCCAAAGAGCTGGACACCCTGGGAGGAACCTTTCTACCCACCGACGTAGGCAACCGCCAGACCGCCCGGACTCTGTCTACGCTGGACCGGCCGCTGGTCACCAGTTTCGCGGTCAACTACACGACACCTTCGCTGAAAGGGTCCACGTCGACCGGAATGAAAGCGCTGTCATGGGTCGCGCGCGATTGGCAGATTGGTGGCTTCTTCCAGTACGCCAGCGGGGCGCTGATCCCGCCTCCCGTCGCCAACGCCAGCCCGACGCTGCTTACGACTGTTTTCCAGGGCACGGTCGAAGACCGCGTGCCGGGCGTGCCTTTGTTCACCCACGACCTCAACTGCCACTGCTTCGATCCCAGTCAAGTGTTCGTCCTGAGTCCGGCGGCGTGGACCAACCCTGCTCCGGGGCAGTTTGGCACAGGAACTTACTATAACGACTACCGGGATCAGCGCCGTCCTTCGGAGAATCTGGCGATCGGCCGCCGGTTCCCGATTAAGGAGAAAGCCAGCCTCAGCCTCCGCATCGAGTTCACCAATATATTCAACCGCACCGAACCGAACGACCCCACGGCCACCAATCCTCAGCAGACGCAGACCGTGAATCCGGCGACCGGCCAGACCACCGCTGGTTTCGGATACGTCAATACTCTCGGGACGACCTTCGGTCCGCCCCGGCAAGGCCAGATCGTCGCCCGATTCCAGTTTTAGGCCTGGCAGCGCACGTTCCGCCCTTCTGGTCAACGAAGCCTACGGGTATATACTCGTAGTTTCAAAGAGACCCTGGATATGGACCGCAGGAGTTTTCAAGTCCGATTCGAGACGGGAGCACCGCAGCACGGGCCGGGCTCAAGAGTCTGTTGGGTGAATCTATGAGACGCGTCGTGGGAAGTGGTGTCGCATTGCTGTGCTTGTCGTTGGTCAGCCTCCTTGCCGCTGGACGCTCTGAGGTCGCGGACGCGGTCATGCGCGGGGATAAAGCGGCCGTCCGGAAGCTGGTGGAGCAACATGCCGATGTGAATGTCCCCCAAGCCGATGGTGCGACAGCGCTTCACTGGGCGGTTTTTCATTCCGATCGGGAGATGGTGGATCTCCTGATTCGCGCAGGCGCGAATGCGAAGGCCGCGAATCGCGAAGGCTCGACGCCGTTGTGGCTGGCGAGCGTCAACGGAGACGCCGCTATCGTCGGGGCGCTGATCAATGCTGGAGCCGATCCCAACGAGAAACTTCCTCTGGGAAGAACGCCTCTTATGGAGGCCGCCCGCAGCGGCAATGTCGGTGCGATCAAGGTGCTGCTCGACCACGGCGCGGAAGTGAATGCGAAGGAATCCCTGCGCGGAACCACCGCATTGATGTGGGCCGCGGACGAGGGCCATGCACCGGCAATCCAGCTTCTGATCGAGCGCGGTGCGGATCTCCAGGCCCGGTCCGACATGGCCGATCGTGGACGAGGGGCAGACCTGGGACCATTCAGACCAGTCCACGGGCCGCGCGCGGGACAGGTTCCTGGAGTCGTCCCCGCGGAAGCGCCCAACTTGGCGGCCGGCATCGCGCTCCGTGATGACGCAAATGGTATCGCCGGACAAGGGCAGCGTGAAGCTGGCCGAGGCGGTCTGGCTGGCGCGGCACCCGGGGCAGCCGACGCGGATCAGGGTGTTGATGCCGCCGCAGCACCGGTCCGCCGCGGGCGCGGACAACCCGTGAAAGACGGCGGAGCTCTGACGCCGCTAGTCTATGCGGTCCGCTCCAACGATCTTGATTCCGTCAAAGTCCTGCTGGCGGCGGGAGCGGACGTGAATCAGGTCACCGGGTATGGATGGAGTCCCTTGCTGGTCGCGACGCAAAATCGGTATTACCGGCCCGGAGCGTATCTGCTGGACCACGGCGCCGATGTGAATCTCGCCAACAAGGGCGGATGGACGCCACTCTATCTTGCTACCGACAACCGCAATATCGAAGCCGGGGATTATCCGGTCCGAAAAGGCGATATGGATCATCTGGACTTTATCAAGCTCCTTCTGGACAAAGGCGCCGACGTGAATGCGAGGATGAAGGACAGCACCGAGACCCGTACGGTTTTCACGGACCAGTGGCTGGACGAGAACGGCGCGACCGCTTTCCTGCGAGCGTCGCAGTCGGGCGACCTCGTCCTAATGAAGCTCCTGCTGGCCCATGGCGCCGATCCGAAAATCGATACGGTGTGGCGCGTGACGGCGCTGCAGGTGGCCGCTGGAATCGGCTGGGTGGAGGGAATCACTTACGAGTGGTCGCCCGAGAGCACCCTGGAAGCCGTGAAACTGCTGCTGGACCTGGGTCTCGACCCGAATGCGCAGGCCGACACCGGGCGCGTCGCCCTGCACGGCGCGGCACACAAGGGACGGCCGGCCGTCGTACAGGTTCTAGTGGATCATGGCGCCAAGTTAGATGTTCGGGATTATGGGAACACAGACAACCGTGGCGGCAAGCTGGCCCTCCACACCTGGGAACCGGTAGACTACGCCGATGGTCTGGTCCGCGTCGGCGTGCAATCGGCGATCCCGCATCCCGAGACTGGGCTGCTCTTACGCAGATTGATGACGGCTGCCGGACTTCCTGCGCCGCCCGTCGGCCGCACGCTGGAATCCATTTGTATTACCGATGCGTGTGGCGATTAATTACATTACGATTGGGCCAATTCAATAGCGGTTCCTTCCGAGATGAGGCGGGAGTCCGACTGTAAGGCAGACGCCGGAACATATTGCTACGTTCCGGTGGACTTGGTGCGTGCCGACAACACTGTCGCGCTGCCCTGTCGCGCTGCCCTTGACTAGGTGAATTCGCCGCTATAGACTTGCTCCGGCGTTTAGGGCTTAGCGGAACGAGGCGCGACTGAGGAGGTTGGCCCATGCGATACCTGACGATTGCTATTCTCTCCGTAGGGCTGGCTCTGTCCGCACTGGCGCAGAGCGACCGCGGCACGATTACGGGTACGATCGCCGATCCGGCGGGAGCGGTGGTTGCCAGTGCTGCCGTGCAGCTCCGGAATACCGAAACCGGAGCCGTCCACCAGGCGGGCACTTCCGCCACCGGCAATTACACGCTGGCCGAGTTACCGGCCGGCACGTACGAATTCTCGGTCATGGTGCCGGGATTCAAGAGATATGTCCGGCAAGGCGTCCTTGTACAAGTAGCACAGACCTATCGAATAGATGCCACGCTCGAAGTAGGCTCGAACACCGAATCGGTGACCGTTACGGAAGCCGCTCCTTTGCTGAAGACGGAAAGCGGCGAGCTGAGCCATACCGTGACCACAGACACGATGAACAACCTGCCCGTCATGGGGATCGGCGCCTCCGCCGGCAGTTCCGGAATGCGTAATCCGTATGCGGTGGTACAGTTGCTGCCGGGTTCCACCTACGCTCCCGATGTAGACATCCGGATTAATGGGACGCCCGCCAATACCCAGGCCATGCGGATCGAGGGCCAGGACGCCACCAACGGTTGGTACTCCGCGCAATCCCAGACCCAGGGCAGTGTTGACGCGATGCAGGAGTTCGCCGTGCAAACCAGCAACTATTCCGCGGAGCTGGGTCAGGCCGGAGGCGGTCTTTTCAATGTCACGATGAAGTCGGGCACCAACCAGCTTCACGGAACCGCCTACGAATACTTTGTGAACGAATTCTTGAACGCAGGCACGCCGTTTACCAATGATGGGCACGGCGGCCTGCTGCGGCCACGGCAGCGGAGAAACGACTACGGCTTTTCACTAGGCGGTCCGGTGTTCATCCCCAAGCTGTATAACGGCCACGACAAGGCGTTCTTCTATTTCAACTTCGAGCACTTCGCGGAAACCACCATTACCAACAACGTCGCAACCACGGTTCCCAACGCGGCCTACCGCAGCGGCAATTTCGCGCAGGCTTTGACCGGCCGCAACCTGGGGACGGATCCACTGGGGCGGCCGATTCTCGAAAACACGATTTACGACCCCACCAGCGATCACGTCGTCAACGGCCTGCGGGAGCGAAATCCTTTCCCCAACAACACGATTCCGCTTTCTCAGATCGATCCCGTCGCCGCGAAGATTCAGGCGCTGATTCCGCAGCCGACCAGTTCCGGGCTGGTCAACAACTATCTTCCAACCTATACGAATCCGAAGTACACCTTGGTGCCGTCGGTCAAGGGCGACTACCAGATCAGCGCGAAATCGAAAATCTCTGCCTTCTGGTCCTTGAACCGGCAAGACAACCCCAACAACGGTCTGATGCCGCCTCCCATTCGCAGCAGCCAACCCCGGCTGGTGAACTCGAATACCTACCGCCTGAACTTCGATCGGACGTTGGCGCCCACCTTGCTGTTGCATTTTGGCGCGGGACTTGTGGATACCAGAATCAACGATCACAGCGACCGATTCAATTCAGAAACGGAGCTCGGCCTGACGGGCACCAACTCGACTCTTTTCCCGGTTATCGGAGGGTTGAGCTCCACCACCAACAATAGCGGCATGGCGGCGGGCATGGGACCAGGCAATCAAATCCATTTGATTTACCGCAAGCCCACGGCCAACACCAGCCTGACCTGGGTGCGGAACAATCACACCTTCAAATTCGGTGGAGAAATGATGGTGGACGGGTACCAGATGTTCAACGAAACGTACTCCATGGGTTGGCTCACTTACGGTCCGAATGAGACCGGGCTGCCGGCGCTCAACGGCGTGAGCCTGGCCTCTACCGTGGGTTTCCCGTATGCCAGTTTTCTTTTGGGCGCGGTGGATAACGGATATTCCGGCGTCCCGGCGGTTACGCACATGGGGGCTCATTCCTTGTCCGGGTTCGCCCAGGACTCCTGGAAAGTGACGCGCAAACTCACTCTGGACTATGGCCTGCGCTGGGACTTCTCCACCTACCTGAAGGATGGCAACGGTACCTACGAGATCTTCTCGCCCTCCACGCCGAACCCGGTAGCCGGCGGCAGGCTCGGCGCGATTATCGGCGAAGGCTACGGAGGCGGACGTTGCAACTGCCAGTTCGCCAAGAACTATCCGTTCGCTTTCGGGCCACGGTTGGGAGTCGCCTATCAGATAACGCCCAAGACGGTGCTGCGTGTCGGCGCCGGCGTTTCCTATTTCAAGACCGATGACAACAACTTGGGCTATTCCGCCGGATCGGAGTACATCTACACGACGTCCTCCTACGGAGACCCCGCGTATCTGACCCGGAATGGTCTGCCCTACAAGATCACCTTCCCGAATTTCGATCCGGGCCAGTATCTTTTCCCGGGCGTGTTAGGCTCGGCGCCGCAAGCCATGGATCAGAATGCCGGAAAGCCGGCCCGGCAGATTCAATGGAGCTTCGGGATCCAGCGCGAAATCGGCCGGAACCTCGTGGTCGAAGCGAGTTACGTCGGCAATCGCGGGGCATGGTGGAACGCGGGTGGGATGATCGCTCCCAACGACACTCCGACATCGGTGTTGACCCAGGAAGGGCTCAGCCTCAACAACGCCACCAACCGTACGCTGCTCGCTTCACCCATTAGTTCCTCGCTCGCCCAGGCCGCCGGATTCGGCGCGCCGTACCCGGGCTTCCCGTCGAGCGCTACGGTGGCCCAAGCGCTGCGGCCCTATCCGCAGTACGGAAACATCACCAACTGGCATTGGGTGCCGGATGGAGACACCTGGTACGAGTCGCTGCAGATGAAGGCGACTAAGCGCTTCTCTCATGGCCTGGACTTCGGCTCCTCGTTTACCTGGGCCAAGCAACTCACCTCCGGTGTCGAGGATGACTTCGGGCGCGGTGGCGGCGTAATCCTCAACGATATCTACAACCGGCCGAACCAGAAGGCTCTGTCGGTATTCGATCAGCCGCTTCTATTTGTATTTTCGGGAAGCTATACCACGCCCAAATTGAATGGCGGGAATAAACTCACCGGCAACAAGGTGCTGTCGTGGACAGCGCGCGACTGGCAGATTGGATCGCTCCTGCGGTACGCGAGCGGGCTGCCGATCGCGACACCGACTTCGACCAACGGCATGGCCACCTATCTCTTCCAAACCACAAATTTCAACCGGGTCCCGGGCGTGCCTCTGTTCACCCAGAACCTGAACTGCCACTGCTTCGATCCGAACACGACCTTTGTCCTGAATCCGGCGGCGTGGGTGAATCCGCCCGCCGGCCAGTGGGGCACGGCCGCGGCCTACTACACGGATTTCCGCTACCAGCGCCGTCCAGCTGAGAATTTGAGCCTCGGCCGGAACTTCCGGATCAAAGAACGGGCTAACCTACAAGTCAGGGCCGAGTTCACCAACATCTTTAATCGCACCGAGATGAACAACCCCACGGTGACGAATCCGGCGGCGACGCAAGCCCGGAACGCGGCCGGCCAAACTACCGCCGGATACGGATACATCAACGTCGGCACCACCTTCAGCGCACCCCGGCAGGGCCAGTTGATCGCGCGGTTCCAATTCTAAAGGTGGGGCAGCCAATCTTGCCTGTAGAACCCCGCCTCCGGCCGATAGGAAACCTAACCTCCACTGTGTCGTTCTACCATTCCGTTTCCTTCGGAGGCTCTGATGTCGCCGCGAAAAGTTTGTCCGCCGAATCCCCTGCCAGATAACGCGCTAGTCGAGTAGCAGAGTTGCTATCTTCTATCCGGCAGCGCGAACACGAATAACGCGTTGCCCGTGTCGGGACTGTGTACGTCTGAAGCCACGATCCTGGGAACATTCCGGGGGCTACCTCCGCCGTTGGCGGTTGTTACCGCCAGATACTGCTTGCCACCCACAGCGAACGTCAGAGGGAAGCCCTGCACGGCGGCCGGAAGCTGCGTTTCCCACAGAATTCGGCCGGTATTTGCGTCGAAAGCGCGGAACGTGCGGTTCAGGTCGCCCGCGAACGCCACACCGCCCGCGGTCGACAAAACGCCGGTAAGAAATGGCGCCCGCTGCTCGTATTTCCAGAGCTCGCGAAGCGTCCGCACATCGTAGGCCGCCAGCTTGCCGACATTTCCGTTCGATCCCGGCATCTCGAAGTAACGCGTCCGCGCGCCGCCTCCGGCCCCCAGGCCTTCCGCTTTCTCGACCACCTGCGGGTTGAATTCATGGCACGTCTGGCTCAAGGGCACGATCAACCGATTGCCTGGCTGATAGTACGACATCGCGGGCCAGTTCTTGCCGCCTTCAGTCGAAGGACATCCCGTCACCCATTCGCCGATGCGCTGTTCCACGATATCGTTGCGGTAGTGCGGCTCGCCCGTGGTGGGGTTGATGGAATCGTACACATTCTGGAACACCATTTCTTTGTGGCCCAGATACTTTCCCGTCTTGCGGTCCAGCTTCCACAGGATGCCGGTTTTGCCCGCGCTGAAGGAATAACTCTCGCCTTGGTCGTCCACCAGCACACGCTCGAAGACTTCGTCCAAATCCAACGTCTCGCCAGGCGCGTGATCGAAATACCAGGCCAATTTACCGGTATCGGCGTTGAGCGCCAGCGTCGAGTTGGCGTACAGAGTCGCGCCGTTGCCCGATCCGCGGCTCACGCGCGTCCAGGGCTTCGCTTGGGCCGTTCCCCAGTAAGTGAGGTTCAGGTCGGGATCGTAGCTGCCGGTAATCCAGGTTTCTGCGCCCACACGAGAAGCATCGGGGAGACTTCCCCAAGTATCGCCTCCCGGCTCTCCCGTCAGCGCAACCGTTTTGAAGCGCCAAACCTCTGCGCCGGTCTTGGCATCGTAAGCGCTGATAAAGCATTTCTCCGCGCCAAACGTCTGGCAACCTCCCAGACCTTGGATCAACTTGCCTTTCACGGCCAGCGGTCCGCTGCTGGTGGAGTGCTGGGCCTTCGACCGGTCGCCGATCGTGGTATCCCAGACGACTTTGCCATTGCGGGCGTCGAAAGCCATCAGGTGCGCCTGGTTGGTGGCCACGTAAACGTTATCGCCGTAGATGGTGATGCCGCGCATCGCCGGCCAGCCCGGATTGGTTCCGTAGCGATTCTCCCAAATCAGTTGTCCCGTCTTGGCGTCGAGGGCCTGCAACACCCCACCGCTGTTGTTCACGTAGAGCACGCCGTTGTGGACGATGGGCGCGGGATCGTTGCCCAGGGAGCTGCCTTCCTGCATGGCCCAACTCCACACCAGCCGCAGGTCGCTGACATTCTGCGCGGTGATCTGATTCAGCGGGCTGAAGGAGTTGGCCTTGTAATCGCGCCGGATCATCAGCCAATCGGCCGGATCCGGATTGCGCAACATGGCATCGGTTACGGGGACATAGTTTTTCACTTCGCCCGCGACGGTAATGCCGCGGGGCGTCTGCTTTTCTTGGTTCCCCTGCTTCCCTTGCCCTTGCTTATCTTGCTTAGTGTTGTCTTGGTTGGCTTGCACACCCGCGGCACCGCCGCCCGTCTGCAAATACGCGGCGCGTTGACCGGATGCGACGCTGCGAATGGTCACGCTTGCTGCGGCCGAAAGTGATCCGGCCGTAAGCGCCTGGTTCCCCGCCCGTGCGCTGTTGGCATCCAGAAAGAACGCCGCCAGGTTCAGGTACGAATCGCCCGGAAGAGCGGCTCCGCCCGGAGGCATGGTGGATTGCATGTAGTTGATCAATTCCGCGGCGGTCCGGTCGCCCCACTGGGCCAGGAAGTTGGCGCCCGCCAATTGCGGCCCTTCCCGCCCGGTGAGATCGGCTGCATGACACGAAGCACAATTGGTCTGGTAAATGGCGCGTCCTGCCGCGGCTTGGCCCTGCGTATATGGTCCGGCCGGACGTTGCTGCGCAAATAAAATCACCACGCCGCAGGCCGCCGCCGCGATCGCGAGAATCATCCGAATCTTCATAATGCCCCCTAGTTCTAACCAGCCCCACAGACTGCCGTCCGGCCCGCCCATCCTGTATACGAATACATACCGCAAGCCTTGCGAAGGGCGTCCAGTTCCGGAGGCTTTAATTCCACCGAACCGGGAACATTGCCGCCGTGGCTAGACACCATCAGATCATGAATAAGGATCGCTTCGCCATCCGCTGGGAGATGGAGGAGCTAAGCCAGCCGAACCGCGCGCCCCGCAGATCCGCAGTCAAGGGTCCCCGAGCTGACCCAGCAGAACGATCGTCTAGGAGCCTGTCCGAGTAAAGCGTCGCGAAGAGGTTGGAACTCGCGCATGTAAGTAGCACAAAATCTTCGCTGGGCAGTGACGGGACGCCGACTGCGGTCGATGTTGCCGGAGGAGCGCGCGGAGC
>Ga0209517_10001729_pt1 | contig 32129 bp, 27 predicted proteins | sample PeaSoiMetSII2010_FD_187695 | JGI IMG/M metagenome (GOLD analysis project Ga0209517, IMG submission 187695) | Peat soil microbial communities from Weissenstadt, Germany - SII-2010 (SPAdes) (version 2) | ecosystem: Environmental > Terrestrial > Soil > Wetlands > Peat | place: Germany... | reverse complement strand
GCAAGCAGCAGCTCTCACGGGCCCGCTGTTTGCTAGACTCGGTTTACTCTTTATCGAGCAGGTTCTGGCAGATCGCTATCGGTTGCGCGAAGAGAAAATCTATTGAACGAAGGGCCGCTGAGCAATCAGCGGCCCTTTTTTTTTTTTGAAGCTCTCGTCCGGCGAAAGGCCCGAATTCTGTAGTACGTTGAGGCAGGCGAGGCGACAGAACCTGAGTCACAGCACCTTTAGACGTGCTAATGAAGGTGGTGAGAGGTAGTTGTGTTCGACACCAAGAAGGACATTCAGGCGATGACGACCTTCCGGCGCAATCCGGGGAAGCCACGAAACACCTGAAGAAGACATAAGGACACTCTTCTTTTCGTGAGGCCGGCGTGGCACAGGTCAGTTCGTAGCAAGCTTCCCGCCAGCATTCCTATATTCACATACTAGTACCGTACTATTATGGTATCGACGCACCGTTTTGGAATGTGGCACCGGGTGCTTGTCTCAAGCGAAACAAAAGAGAAGAGATGAGGATTCACTTGCAAGCACAGAGGCTTAGCTGACCGTCCAATTTGGAAATGAGGCGCCAATTCTTTGGGCATTCTCATGCAAGGGTCGTTGACAATTGAATCGTCCCCTGGAAATTGTTGGTCTGAGGACGCCGCTCCCGGCGTGAGAAGGTTTTATGGCTTCCCGTAGCAGGCATGAATGCTCGCGCGAACCCAATAGAATGCTTTCGAGTAAAGGACCAGTGCAAAGAGCAAGCAGGAAAGACTGGCTGGAACGGTTGAGCGAGTTCAGTCCTGGCCAGATTCGAGCTATTGCGGAATTTGAGAGGGTGTCGTGCACGTTTCTCATTCAGTCGGCCGCGATGCTTGCCCTCCTATGCTTAGTTTCCTATTCGCCCGGTCGATATGACTTGGCGCTTGCCGCAATTTGCTGCGCGATTCTGGGACTCCGACTTGGAAGGCGACAAGATCATCCCCGGGGGTGAGATTTTCATGTTGCCGGGTGCCCTAGACGTCGGTTCAAAAAGATGGTGCGCTACGGGGTATAATGAGGACAGGATAAGAGACATGGCGCAAAGCGAAATCATATTGTCCGTGCAAGAGTCACCGGAAGGCGGCTACCAAGCCCGCGCCCTTGGTTTCTCTATTTTTACGGAAGCGGACTCCCTCGACGAGCTCAAGTCCATGATCCGCGACGCGGTGTCCTGGCATTTTGACGCCGCCGATAAACCCAGTGTCATCCGTCTGCACATGGTTACAGATGAGGTCATCCCCGCGTGAAGCTTCCCCGCGACGTGGTGGATTGCGTCACTCGCTTATTATAATCTGCTGATTCATTCCAACTTGTGATTCATGAGGCGAGAGGGCATATGTGGAATCGAGTACAAACCTTTTTGCTAGGAATTGCCAGCACTCGGATGGTGTGGACTCTGGGCCTGCTGAGCCTTTTCGTGCTGTTGATGATCAATGCGTGGGGTTTACCAGGGCCATTCCACAGCGATGCGCTGAGGCAGGCGGGCCTGCTGGATATGACCATCAATTACTCCCCGGAGACTGCCTATGTAAAGCTGACGGCATATGGGGAACAGGGGCGCTACGCCTATCGTCTCTTTCTGGACTATGTCGACTCCGTTTTTCCCGCGCTGTACGGGGTATTCTTTCTTCTGGGCACAACGTATGCATTTGCCCGCGTTTTTCCCGGGCGCCCGTTGTGGCAGAAACTCAGCTTTTTGACGGTGGGTACAACGCTATTCGACTATGCGGAGAATTTCTGCTTCTTGGTCATGTTGCAAGAATATCCGCGGCGGCTCGATGGCCTCGCACGCGTGGCAAATGTTTTCACGCTCACGAAATGGGCGTTCGCAATCTTCAGCATGGTTCTGGTCATCATCGGCGCTGGCGGACTGTTATTCCGCCGCCGCTGAAAAGCGCAACTTCTTGAACTAGTAGGCTTCCTTCCGGTGGCGGAAGGAATGAAGGACAACCTCGCTTCCAAAGATGTCGTAGCGAAGGCGGTACTCACGCCACCTGATGCGCCATTGGCCTTCGCCTGGCTTCAAGCCTGCCAACTTCTTGATGGGATGCCTTCCGGTGCGGCCGTGCGGGTCTGCCGAGAGAACGGCAATCAGTTCTTCGAAAGCATCTAGCAGCTTTGTGTTTCCCCGAGATAATCTTCGGAATTCCCGCTCGAAGGAGGGGGTGGTCACCACGCGGAATGCGCCGTTCATCCAGGGCGCTCACTTCTTGGATCGAGCCGGCTTATGGCGCAAGGCCGTCAGAAACGCTCCGGCATCCCGGCTCTTGCCACGGCGGTATTCCTCGGCGCTTTTGCGAATTTGCGCTTTGAGCCCGGGTTCCTGCATTTCCAAATAGTCTTCCAATTCATCGGCACTCAGAACCCCAGCCACGGGGATACCGTCTTTTTCCAGGATGAAGTATTCGCGGTTCACATGCGCCCGCCGGGCTACCTGGCCCAGGTTGATACGCGCCTTGGTGATTGGCATACGAATTACAGTTCTGGCCATACTTGTATCTTAGCGCATTCATTAACATTAATCAAGATTGATTAAATGGAACGGAAGCCAGTGCACACCCAGGGCGCTGTCAGTTCCTGCCGCGGGTGTGAATCGCCTCATTTCTTTCGCGCGAGAATGCGCTCAACTTGATCGAGGTGGTTGATGTCGTGTCCGGCAATCATTTGCACGATGCGTTCGATGGATTCCTCGCCGCGCTCAGCATGCATGCCGCAATGCTTCCATTGCGCGGGCGTGAGCATTTTGTATAAGGCTAAATTCGTTTCGCGGAGGACGCAGAATTGCTCGAGGGATTTGCGCGCGTCGCGCTTTGGGTAGTGTCCGGCCGTGAACCAGGCTTCCTGATCGTATGCCTGAATGGGAGTACCCGGCGCGCCGAGAATGGCGCGAATCCTCCAGCTAACGACGATTTCCGCATCGGCGAAATGGGCTACGATTTCCGCTGCCGACCACTTCTCCGGCGTCGGCCGTTTGCCCAGCTTGGCCGGGGTCGCGCCTTTGATCAGTCGCGCCAGTTTCTTGGCTGTGGTGGATTGCACTTTCAAGGGATCCAGGCCCGCGAGTTTCCCTTGGATCCGCTGCACGTACTCCTGCACGGTTTCTTTCATCTTGAGTACCTCCCTCCCTACGTCTTACAGGAAAGGACGAGTGCAGCCAAGATGAAAAGTTTGTTTAGCCGCGGCGCGACTTAGTCTGACCAGGCCAGGTAGCCCGGTACAATCAGACCCACCACGGGAACGAGGATGAGGATGCCCCACCAGTTGGGCTTATTGCGTGCCTCGGCCACGGCCATCCAGACGATCACGGAGATTACGATGTTTACCAGGGGAATCAGGAAGAGCAGGAACCACCAGATGGGCTTCTTGGCGATATTCAGGATCAGGACGATATTGACGATGGGAATCCAGGCGAGCCAGGCATTTTCCGTATGGGTTTTTTGCGCGATGGTTTGTATCGCCAGCGCGCAGTAAACATACATAGCCACTATGAATACAAACACAAAGAGAACCATCCCGCTGGCAGCGGCGACGGCAGCGGCGCGGTGATCATCCTGGGCAAAAGCGCCGCAAGCGGAAAGCAGCGTGACCGCAAGAGTCGCCGCCCACTTAACAGGGGGATGGAGTTTCAAAGAGAGGGTCATGGTAATTTCCTCCAAGGAAGCTGAGAAGTGCAACAAGCTTGTAGCGCACTCTAGTGAAGCATGCGGCGCTTGTCAAAGCATTTCCCCAAGGAGTTACGCAAGTGATGTGGCGATTGGCAGGCGAGACCGCAAAGCGACGGGGTAACGCGCCCGGGCGTTCACATTCAGTTGGGATTCTCTATCAATGGGCAAGGCTAGGCGTTACCAGTGGTAGGCGTGCCACATGTCGTCGACAAAGGTCGGTTGCGAAACCTCGCCGTCAAGCCAGTACTGCGTTTGCCCCTGACGTTCCCAGCTTGCGCTATAGTCGTAGCCGCTCTGCGCCTTGATTTCCGCAACAGCCTGGGTGTCATCCTCTGTCATCCAGCGATCGACGTAATCAAAAAAGGCCTGATGATTCCAGATACTTTTGCCATTCATCAGGTAGGCCGCGAGAGCTTCACCGACCCAGGAAACCGATGTGCAACAGCGGCGATAGGCTTCGCCCAATTGTTCGCCGGGCGGAGTCAGGATGGGCCAGTTCGCAGGCTGCGATTGTTCGTAGGGCCCGTACAGGCCGGCGCTCACCGGCGAGGAGTCCGCGGCGTGCACGCCATAATGGCCGCCGTAGATGACGGTGGCTCCCTGCCATGCTTGCTGGTACGTTCCGGCGGGCGGCAACTTATTGATGTACAGGGTCTGCATGTCCTCGCCGAATTGGTCCGGGTACGTTGTCGAAACGTTTTTCATTCCAGAATCATTCAGCAGAATGCCCGCCAGGATGATTGGCAATTTCCTGCCACTGCGGTGTCCCCCAAAAGCTGGCCAGCCGTAACCCGCCTGTACACAACCGTAGAGATCGATACCGTACTGGACAAAATAGTTGGTGAGATTGACTTTCTGATCCGCCTGGAAGTTCAGCATCAGAAGGAGCGCTGCGTAGGAGTCGGCGAACGCAATATGCTGCCCGTAGCTGGGCATGTAATCCGCCGGCGCATCGAATAAAAAGGCGTTCGTATCAATCCAGGGCCTGCGGTAGAGAGCCTCGTATTGCGCGAGCGTAGGCGTATTGGAGGAATTGGGAGGTGCGAGAGAGGGCAACAGATTTCTCTGCAAGTTATCGGCGTGGTAGATGGTCTGGTTTCGATCGCAATAGGATGGACGGAAGGCATCCGCCGAAGGCGCTGACGCAAGGACGGTGAGAACGGAGTCGGACGCCACCGGGCTGGCGCTCATGTCCGAAGCGCGCATTACTTCGGGCACGGAATGAATCGTGGCCAGACTGATCGACGAGACCAGCGCGTCGCCCGGCTTCAGCGAAATCGGAGGGTAGGATCGCAGGGTTGCGTCGAACCACCACGATTCGTCCGTGCCGTCATTCAATCGGGAATCAAATCCGCTCTTGCCACTACTGGTGGGCAAATTCTTCACGGAGCCATTCAGGAAGGGCGAAGAGGTTGTGGGCTGGGGGCTAATCGCGGTGACGGTGACCGGTCCTACGACGTAGTAGTCCCCGTTCACAAACTGCCCGACGGGGACGGCTTCGCTGAAAGTCCAGGTGATTCCGTCCTTGGTGACGGATGTGGCAGTGCCAGCAGGTGGAGTGGGGGCTGTGATCGCCACCGATGCTTGGGCGTACTTGGTCGTGTCGGCGGCACTCGTGGCGGTGACGCTGAAATTCCCCGCCGCGCTTCCAGCGACATACATCCCTGTTGCGGAAATCGTGCCGCCCGTAGCGCTCCAGGTTACGTTCGTGTTGGAGGAGCCGGTTACCCTGGCGGAAAACTGCTGCGACGCCCCTTCAACTAGGGGAGCGGACTTTGGGTTAATGTCCACCGATAGGGAGGAAGACGGAGGATTTTGCGAAGGTGAACCGCCAGAAGTGCTGGTCGCACCACCACATCCAGAAAGAACCAAGACCAAGAAGAGTGGGAATACGAATCCCAGGAGCTGTCGTGGAAGAACACCGGCGCAAACGTCCGCCGGGCGCCCAGAGGTAGTCGGAGAGACAGAGTTGCAATGCGGCATGGCGTGGCACTCCCCATGACAGGCTAACGTGAGGCGGGGCGGAGCAAAACTGTCCCGATGTACAGATTTGGCGCAGGGGCGGGCTGTGTCCGACCACCGGCACGCTTTCCGTCTCCGTCTTTCGATGCGAAGAAGTGAGCGGTGTCGTCAGGTAGCCGCCCTCAGGTGTGAGGGTGGATCTGGGCATTTCTTGCTCATTGATGTGCAGGGTCATTCGCGCTCTCGCTTGCCCTGCGGTCCCGCAACTTGCTTGACCGCCACCCCTGAAAAGTGTAGCCTCGCGTGCGAAAATCATGTTTTTCACTTCGCCCCGAGGAGGACAGGTATGGTTCCCCTGACCGCTCTTTGGCTTCCCATAGTCATGTCATCTATCATCGTGTTCGTAGCCAGCTCCATCATGCACATGCTGCTTCCGTACCACCGCGGTGACTACCGCCAGCTTCCCGAAGAAGACAAGCTTCTTGTTGCCTTGCGAGGCGCCGGTCTGCAAAGGGGTCTCTACATTTTCCCTTATGGCACCCACAAAGATATGAAGTCGCCCGCCATGATCGAAAAATACAAGCAGGGGCCCGTGGGAATGCTGACCGTGTTTCCCAGCGGTCCTCCCGCGATGCCAAAGTTCCTCGTCCTGTGGTTCGGCTTCACCTTGATCATCAGCTTCTTCGTCGCGTATCTCACGGGGCGTACCGTCGCGCCTAGCGCCAATTATCTGGCGGTCTTCCGCGTCGCTGGCACTGCGGCTTTTCTGGCCTACGGCCTGGGAAACCTGAGCAATGGCATCTGGAAGGGCCAGCCCTGGGGCATGACTTTGAAGGAAGTCATCGATGGACTCGTTTACGGCCTGCTGACTGCGGGCACTTTCGGCTGGCTTTGGCCGCACTAGCATTCTTTGTCTCCCGCCACACTTCAACCTGGAGGTGCCGATGGCCACGGCGCGAACTTGCCTGTTTTCGAGTGTGCTGCTGCTCGTTGGCCTGACACCGGCATTGCTGCGCGGCGATGCACGGCCTGTATCCAGGCCGACGAGCGGAGCACGAAGCTCCGACTTCAATCCGAAGTTGGTTCGCGTCTATGTGTCGCTGTTCGACATAAACGCCGCACTCGGCAAAGAACCGGCTGCCATTACGCAAGCTTCTGCCCCGCAAAACCCCCCGAGTAGTCCGCGGCCCTCCGGCGAATCACCGCACGTTCTTCAGGATGCAGATAGCAGTTCCAAACAGGCGGAGCGCCTAAAGGCCTTTTTCGACGACGCGCTTGTTCAGACGCTTCGGAAAAATGGCTTCAACGCGACTCCTCTTGGGAGCTCCCACCCGGAAAAAGGTGTGCTTCTAAAAGGCGTGTTCGCGGAAGTGGATTCGCAGAATCACAGTTGCCTGGCGATCCTGGGGGGCACGGCCCCGGCTCCGAAATTCCTTCTGTACGTGGGGGCCTACAATCTGGCCCGCCCTGATCAACCGCTTTACCGGGTTATGACCATGGAGAATTGCGATGCGCAGTACGGACCGCTCATCAGTCTGAACAACTACATCCCCATGGAGAAATATGAGGTCAGCAAAAGCCCCACTGAGGATGAAGCGCGTAAAGTCTGCGCGCAGGTCGTGGCAAACTTAAGGGCTCTTCTCAGTGTCAATTCGGCGGCTTTCTCCTACTAACTGGCCTGCGAATTAGGATACAACCGGTTTCCCTCTGGCCACATCTACCAGGAAAGCTAGCTTGCAAATCACTGCAGCATGCTTGAGAATTAAGTAAGGTCCTCTTTTCGTATGGCGGAGAGGGGGCCCGCCCCGAAGACGCTCATTCGCGGGAGGCACGGAAATGCTGTTTGACGTACATCCCATCTTCCGCCGACTCGCCCGGCCAGTTGCGCTGACGCTGGCGCTGCTCTCGCTCGCGTTCCTCCTGCAGGTAACGCCACACTCCCATGCCAATGGCCAGGAAGAAGCCGCCTGCCGCCTCTGCCAGGTCGCCCATCTGGGCGTTACCCCGGCTGTCGCGGTAGTTTCGTTCAGCATCCCAATCGTTTCCTTTGATGAAGTTGTTATTTGTTCGGAGGTCAGCTTCGAAAAGCCGCCTTCCGGACATGCTTCTTCTCGCGCCCCGCCCTTTTCCTTCGCTTCGTAAATCCCACTCAAGGAAGTGCCTCGTCGCGCGGTTCCATTTAGCCGCGCACCCGCTGTTTTTACAGCGGTCTCTGTCAACACAGGCATGTCACGCGGACGTTTCCAAAGGGAATCGGAGGAAGAATGCGATACGGATTTCGAGTAGCTGTTCATTTTGCAGTCCAAATGGTTTTTGTTGTCGCGGCGGTATTCGCGCAGACGGGTAACTCTGGATCCATAGAAGGGACAGTTCTGGATCCTTCGGGGAAGACCGTGGCCAATGCCACGGTGGAAATCACCAATGTGGTCAGCGGCCTTGCACGCACCACGAACACGGCTAAAGACGGCTCTTTCCGTTTTACTAATGTGCCGTTTAATCCATATCACCTGAGCGTGAATGCCAGTGGATTTGCGCTGGCTTCGCAGGACGTTGAGGTACGCTCCTCCGTGTCCACCAAGGTGGATATCTCCCTAACAATCGGGACCGCCAGCACCACGGTAGTCGTGGAATCAAATGGCGCGGACTTGGTGGAAACCGATTCGACGTTCCACACGGATCTGGATCGTGAGTTGTTCCAGAACGTGCCCTTGGAGAGTTCCTCCTCGTCTGTAAGTTCGTTGGTGACTCTTACCACACCGGGAGTGGCAGCGGATTCCAACGGGCTGTTCCACGGTCTGGGCGATCACGCGGAGAACTCTTTCTCCGTGGACGGACAGCCGATTACGGATCAGCAGAGCAAGGTGTTTTCCAACCAGATTCCCTCGGAGTCGATTCAATCACTGGAAGTAATTTCCGGCGCACCGCCAGCGGAATTTGGAGACAAAACGAGTCTGGTCATCAAAGTGACGACGCGCTCCGGTTTGGGAGTCGATCAGCCGCACGGCAGCGTAACCACATCGTACGGCAGCTTCGGTACTCCGAGTTTCTCGGCCGACCTGGCGTACGGCGGCAAAAACTGGGGGAATTTTATGGCGCTCAGCGGACTGCAATCCGGCCGCTTCCTCGATCCTCCGGAGCACACGGTTATGCACGATAAAGGGAACGAAGAAAACTTTTTCGACCGCGTGGACTATAAATTCTCCGAAGCAAATACGCTCCAATTGAACCTGGGCTACACGCGTTCGTGGTTTCAGACCCCTAATTCCTACGATGCGCAGTATGCCACGGCCTGGAACGGCCTGGTGGTGGACAACGGAGGGCTGGGCCCTAACGGCCAGTTGGTCGGTCCCGCGGACCAACGTTCCAAGATCGGGACCTTTAACGTGGCTCCGACCTTTGTCCATGTGATTGGCACAGAGGCCGTGTTCACCATCGGCGCCTTCGTGCGCCAGGACCAATACCACTACTACCCGAGCACGGATTCTTTTGCGGATTTTACTCCCAATCTCCAGGGCGAGAGCATTGGCCAGGCTCGCCAGCTGACCAACGCGGGGCTGCGATCCGATATTTCTTACGTGAAGGGCATTCACAATATCAAGGCGGGTATCACCTACGAACAGACCTTTCTGACGGAAAACGATTCGCTGGGAATCGTGGACCCGACGCTCTTGCCGTCCTTAGCGGATGCTAGTGGCAATCCGTGCCAAGTGAACGGCGTCAATCTCGCCGCGCCGTGCACGACTCTGGCTCCTTACGATTTGACGACCGGCGGGAAGTATTACTTTTTCCGCGGACACACCGACGTGAAGGAACTGGCCCTGTATTTGCAGGACACCATTACGAAGGGCAACTGGTCGTTCAACCTTGGAATTCGCGGCGATTTCTACAACGGACTGTCGGTTACAAAGCAAGCGGAGCCGCGCCTCGGGATTGCATACAACATCAAGCCGACGAATACGGTGCTGCGAGTTTCCTACGCGCGGATACTTGAGACGCCTTTTAACGAAAACTTGGTTCTGGCCAGCGACGGATGCAACGACCCCGTGGTCAACGCCCTCATGTCGTCGCTGCAAGGCTATCCTTGCCTCACTGTGCCTCTGACTCCGGGCTTTCGGAATGAATTTCATGCCGGATTCCAGCAAGCCTTTGGCAAATACCTGATGATCGAAGGGGAATACATGTGGAAGTACACGCACAATGCCTATGACTTCAGCATTCTGGGCAATACCCCGATCACCTTCCCGATTGAATGGCACAACTCGAAAATACCCGGCTACATGCTCAGGGCCAGCGTGCCGAACTTCCACGGGATCACCGCGTATTTTGTGGCCTCCAGCGTGGCAGCGCGGTTCTTCCAGCCGCAAGTCACAGGCATAGGCGCAACGCCGGCAGGACAAGGCGGAATGGGAGTCTTCCGCATCGACCACGACGAACTTTTCAACCAAACAAGCCATCTGCAATACCAGCCATGGAAACGCGGGCCGTGGGTGGGCGTCAATTGGAGGTATGACAGCGGCCTGGTGGCGGGCCCGGTTCCTTGCTTTGGAGGGAGTTGCGCGGGTGACCAAGGTACGCCGGGTTTCGTAAACGTTTCGGCGCTGACGCCCGATCAGCAATTCCAGGCGGGTCTGTTCTGCGGCAGCGTGAAGGCGGCTCCGCCAAGCGCAGCTAATCCGCTGGGAGTTCCCATCAGCGCGAACGGCTTGTGCTCGGCCTCCCAGTATGGATCAACGCTTCTTCAGATCCCGAAGTCAGGCACCGAGAACGACGACAAGAATCCGCCGCGCGTCGCTCCGCGCAACCTATTCGATATTGCCGTCGGCGAAGACAATCTGTTCGGCGGCGACCGCCGCAAGTGGAGTTTGCGGTTCACCGTGATCAACCTCGCCAATGAATATGCCCTGTACAATTTTCTCTCAACGTTCAGCGGCACGCACTATGTGACCCCGCGAACAGAAACGGTGGAATTGGGTTTCCACTTCTAACTTATCCGCGGTCCATTATTATGACGCCCCTCGAGATGCCCCTTCGTGGTCTTGAGGGGCGTATGGTTTGTGCATGCTCTTCAGCTTCGGCGCCGTCGATTGCGCGCGGGTCCATTCCTTTAGGAAGCGCCCTCTGCGGGAATTTATGTGTAGAATCATCTTCATCATGTCTACTTCTTCAGGGAACTCTCCAAAAAGCAAACTTCGTATCGGCATTGATCTTGGCGGCACAAAAATCGAATTCATCGCCCTGGAGTCCGATGGCCGCGAACTTCACCGGCACCGTGTGGCAACACCGCGGCATGATTATGACGGCACCGTGCGCGCGATCAAGGAAGGCGTCGAACTGATCGAGCACAAACTGCACCGCAGTGCGACGGTTGGCGTGGGTATTCCCGGCACGATTTCCAGGATCACGCACGCGGTCAAGAACGCAAATTCCACTTGGATCATTGGCAAACCGTTTGACCGCGACTTGGGCAACGCGCTGCATCGCGAGGTGCGCTGCGCAAATGACGCCAACTGCCTGGCTGTTTCGGAGGCCACGGACGGCGCGGGGGCGGGCAAGCACGTTGTGTTTGCCGTGGTTTTGGGGACAGGTTGCGGCGGAGGCATTGCCGTTGATGGCCGCGTGCTGAATGGACGCAACGGCGTCGCCGGGGAGTGGGGCCATACCGTGCTTCCCTGGATGCACCCCGACGAGTTCCCCGGGCCCGACTGCTACTGCGGACTTCGCGGCTGCATCGAGACTTGGGTTTCCGGCACCGGCCTGGAAGACGATTACGAGCGCGCCACCAAAACCCGTTTGAAGGGAAAAGAGATTATCGCGCGTTGCGAAGCTGGCGAAGCGGCGGCGGAAGCCAGCCTGGAGCGCTACGAGGATCGCCTAACGCGCAGCCTCTCGCAAATTGTGAACATCCTCGACCCAGACGTAATTGTTCTTGGCGGAGGTGTATCGCAGGTGCCGCGGCTGTATCGGGATGTGCCGCAGCGATTGAAGAATTATGTGTTCGGGAGAGAAGCCGATACGCCGGTGCTGGTGGCCAAGCACGGCGATGCCAGCGGTGTTCGCGGTGCCGCATGGCTCTGGCCGGTCGAAACACGATAAATAGCAGAGGTCGCGCAGCTCCGCGCGCCTGGCCTCATTACATGCGCCAACGCGTGCTGATGGTCCTACTTCTGGTACGACCCACTAATCGACTCTCGCCGGACTGGCATGGCTGCACCTTTGCCCCCCCAAAGAGCCCTGCCCCGGGAAGGGACAGGGCCACATTCTGAACGAGCCGCTCGCAGACAGTGCGGATCACTGGCCACTCGCCGCCTTGCTCATCTGCGCCATCCAGGCTTCCGAACGCCGGTGCATTTCCTCCGGCGTGACGTCTTCCACGTGTTGGCCGAATCCCCACTGGTGGCCGAACGGGTCGCGGACTTTGGCATAGCGGTCACCCCAGAACTGGTTTTGGAGCGGCATCTCCACCTTGCACCCGGCTTTCACCGCGCGGTCGTACAGTGCATCCACGTTGTCGGTGTAAATGAAGAGATAGGCCGATTGGGGGCCGTTGGGGTCTGGTGCATTGGCCATGCCGGGGAATTCATCACTCAACATCAGGCGTGAATCGCCGATCTGAAGCTCAGCGTGCCCGATGCTGTCGCCCGGCCCGACCATGCGGGCCAGTTCCTTGGCTTGAAAGACCTCCTTGTAGAAGTCAATCGCGCGAGCAGCGCCCTTACACACGATGGATGGCGTGATGGAATGGTAACCGTCTGGAATTGCCTTGACTGCGCACATAGTTCCTCCTTAGAAAAAGTAAGATGAACGCGCAGGAGGCAGAAGCAGCGGGAAGAATCACAGCAGGGAGCGCTGCGCGTGGAAACCCTGAATACGCTCCTGCGGAGAGCAAGTCAAGTGGGGACTTTGAGGGACAGATAGCGTCACAAACCGCCCGGCCCAATCGTAGGGCCGTTCAGCGGAGGCTTTCAGTATTCCCGGTATAACTGTGGAAACTGCTTTTTCAGGTCGGCAATCTTCGGTAGATCGTTGATGCGGATGTAGGGACTATCCAGATGATGCTTCAGATAGTCCTGGTGATAGCCTTCCGCGGGGTAAAACGCCTTTAAGTCAACGACTTGGGTCACGATCTTCTGTGGATAGACCCTCGCGGCGTCCAACTGCGCAATGTACGCCTGGGCAATCCGTTTCTGATCATCAGTCGAAAAAAACACCGCGGACCGGTACTGTGGCCCCCAATCGGGACCCTGTTTGTCCAGCTCCGTCGGATTGTGCGCCACAGCAAAGAAAATCATCAGCACCTGGCCATAAGTGATCTGCGAAGGATCAAACACGACCTTGACGCTCTCCGCGTGTCCCGTGCTTCCGCTGCCCACCATTTCGTAGTGCGCGGTTTCCGCTTCGCCGCCAGAGTAGCCAGAGGTGGCGGAGATGACTCCCCTGGTGTGTTGATAGACAGCCTGCACGCCCCAAAAGCAGCCCCCGGACAGAACTGCCACTTCTTGACTCCTTGAGCGGGCCATTGGTTCATCCACCGCGGGTTTCGGAAAAGACGTGTTTGTGCGCGCCGCGATTGCGTCCGAAGAACCGGAAAGAGAGGTCAATATTCCTGCGAAAGCCATCGTGGCGAGGCGGAATCCGTGGCCAGGCTTCATTGCTCTAACCCCAGGGGCGGTCTGTGAACCCAAACTGCCTTGCTAATCCTTGGATGCAGGAAAACATTTTTGGGATTCACGTCCGCGCTTGCTTTACCATGCGAGTTGCGGACGGGCCTTCCTCCCATTCCCTTGGAAGAAGGAGACGCGCCCGAGGTTACGAGCGATTGCGGTCTTTTGCGATGATACAAGCTCCGAAAATGCCGGTCCTCTTTGTGGGCCATGGCTCGCCGATGAACGCAATCGAGGACAACGCTTTCACGCGAGTCCTGGTGAAACTCCGCGATACGTTGCCTGCCCCCAGGGCGGTCTGCGTTATTTCGGCGCATTGGGTGACGCGCGGCAGCCAGGTTCTGACCGCCGAGCGCCCCCACACGATTCACGATTTCTTTGGCTTCCCCCAGCCTTTGTACGAAGTGCAATACCCTGCGCCCGGCGCCCCGGAAGAAGCCAAGCGTCTGGCTATGGAGCATCACCTGATCTCCGACCACCAATGGGGACTGGACCACGGGGCTTGGAGCGTCCTGCGGCACATTTATCCCAAGGCCGATGTGCCGGTGTTTCAAGTGAGCCTGGATCACCAGCGCGCCTTCGCCGAACACATTGCTCTTGGCCGTGAGCTCCGGGAACTGCGCGAACGTGGGGTGCTTATCCTTGGCAGCGGGAACCTGGTCCACAATCTCCACCGTATCAACTGGAAAATGGGGGACTCGGCGTTTCCCTGGGCGCAGGAGTTTGACGCCAAAGTGAAGGAAGCGATCACCCACAGGGACCTGGAATCGCTGGGGGAGCCGGACCGCTGGGGCTCCGCGCTGCTGGCCGAGGCGCACCCCACATTGGAGCACTATGCCCCTATACTGTATTGTCTGGGGAGTACAGACGAGCAGGACAGCGTCACGTATCCCTATGAAGGAATTGAGTTTGGCACGATCTCCATGCGCATGGCGCTGTTTCAGCCGCAGTTTTCTCCACAACCATAAGCTTCCTCTCTACGAGGCGCTTCTCCTCGGACCTCCCCGAAGACTCTGCGTGGAACCAGCAGCTTACCTGTGGCATCTTACCTGGTGCCAGACGAACAACAGACCTGGAGGAATGGAACGATGCGCACCCTGATCTTTCTCCCCCTAGCCCTTTGCACCGCCATACTCGCAGCAGACCCTGCCAGCGCCCAGGTGACCTACGGAAAGAAGCCGGAATTGCCTGCGCCCTTTACGACAAAATCGGCGGGAAATGGTCCCTCCGAAAGCAAGCCGCCGGCGGGGTTCCTGCCGAACGTCCCTTCCGGATTCCACGTCAATATTTTCGCCAAAGATTTTAAGCAGCCCCGGTTCCTTACGGTTGCTCCCAATGGAGATATTCTTCTTGCCGATACGGGTGCGGGAAAGGTCATCATTCTTCGCGACCCCCAGCGCACCGGCGGGGCACAACAGCGAGAAGATTTCGCCGAGGGATTGAACCGGCCTTTTGGGATCGCTTTTCACGAGGACTATGTTTACGTTGGCAACACCGGCGAAGTGGTGCGCTTTCGCTACGACAAGCAGACTTCCAAACGGCTGGGGGATGCCGAACACGTCCTCGATTTGCCGCCCGGCGGTGGCCACTTCACGCGCACGCTGGCGTTCAGCAAGGACGGCAGCAAGCTCTACGTGAGCGTGGGTTCCTCCTCCAACCTCGACTTCGAGAAGGACCAGCGGCGTGCCGCAGTCTTGGTGTGCGATCCCGACGGAAAGAACGCGCGCATCTTCGCCAGCGGCTTGCGCAATGCGGTTGGCCTGGCGGTGGAACCCCTGACCGGCGAGGTTTGGGTCAGCGTGAACGAGCGCGATGAACTGGGCGATAATCTGCCGCCCGATTACTTCACCTCGATAAAGGACGGCGGCTTCTACGGGTGGCCCTACAGCTACATTGGCGGCAATGTCGATCCCCGCGTGAAGCCTCAGAAACCCGAACTCGTCGCCAAGGCCATCATTCCGGATGTGCTACTGGGAGCGCACGTGGCGCCATTGCAGTTTGCCTTCTATACCGGCAAGCAGTTTCCGGAATCGTACCGTGGCGGAGCGTTCGTGGCGGAGCATGGCTCGTGGAATCGCGCATCGCGGGCGGGCTATCAGGTGGCGTTTGTGGCGTTCAAAGACGGAAAGGCATCGGCGGATCCCGTGCCATTTCTGACCGGGCTGGTGCCAGATCCCAGCGGCAGTAAGGTGAATGGCCGTCCGGTGGGCGTGACTGTGGCTCCCGATGGAGCGCTGCTGGTCAGCGACGATGGCGCAGGCCTGGTCTATCGCGTCAGTTACACGCCCTGAGCGTTTCTAACCTGCATTTCAGCGGCGGCTCGCATCAACGGGCGTATGTCATTGCACATTCAGAGTCAAGAGAATCGGTGTCAGCGGGAGTTGCTTGCTGGAGCCGCTGGGTGTTGCCGTGGGTGTAAGGGTGATGCTCCCAGACGGGGTTTGGAACTTGAAGGTGGCGGTGGCAACGGCACTATTGGCATAGTTGGGCTCAATTGCCATGGCTTGTACGGTGGTTAACGAACTAAAGGAAATCACTGCCAGGAAGACAGGCGATGATGCTGTGGGCGTCGAGCCGTCCGTGGTGTAATGAATGGACGCACCTGCCGTGGCGTCCGTGATCGTCACGGACTGCGCTGCGGTGAACGTCCCACTGGGGGGCGTAATTACGGGCGTTGCGGCGCTCTGCGGTGGCACCGGGCTTACTGACGGCGAAGAGCCGCCGCTGCCACAACCGATTCCCGAAAATACCAGCGCAGCCATTAACATCGCGCCGGCGACGTTGGCCGGCCTCCGTGGTGCCTGCAACTGTATCCTCCAGCGCAACGTCAGCGCGAGCAGAAGCAACGTGGCCAAGAACGCCACTGTGAAGCCGGCTTGAGGGCGCAGACTGCCGGAAAATTGCCGCGCCAGCCCCGGAAACATCGCCGCCTGCGCAGGAGACAACGTTGAGATCGACACCGTGAAGGGAGTCGCGGCGCCGTTGGCCACAGCCACGCTCGCGGGAACAGTGCACACCGCGCCAAAGGGAACTCCCGAACACGCAAAAGTGATTGTGCCCGTGAAATTTGGGCCAGGCATGGCTTGCAAATTGTAAGTAGCGGTCTGCCCGGCGGGAACGCTGGCAACGGTCGACCCTCCGCTTGTGGAGGCATTCAACAGCACCGCGGGAGGCGCATTGCCATAAAGACTAACTGTCTGGGGAGAATTTGGCGCGTCGTCCGCCAGATTGACAATGGCGGTCAGAACGCCGTTGTCGCTGGGGGAAAAGGTGACAGAAATCGCGCATGTGCCTTGGGCAGCAATCGCGGCGGCGGTGCAGGTCTGCGTCTCACTCCAGTCTTTCGGGTAAGAACCGGCCAACGTCACCGCTGAAATATGGAGAGTCGCGTTACCCGTGTTGGTGAGCGTGATGACTTGCGGAGTGCTAGCGGTACCTTGCGTCTGGCTGCCAAAGCCCAGGCTGCTGGAGGACAAAGAGACCTGCGGTTGTGCCGCACCGCTTGTGCCCACCCCGGAAATGGATACGGATTGCGGGCTGCCGGGAGCGTTGTCAGTGATCTGCAGTGTTGCCTGAAGCACGCCGGTGACTGCCGGGGTGAAAGAGAGAGTGGCTTGGCAGGAGGCTTGTGGAACAAGCGTGCCTAGACAGTTGTTTGTTTCAGAAAAACTGTGAGTGGAATCGCCGGCGATCGCCAGAGAGCTGAGGGACATCGTCACGTCACCAATGTTGCTCAAGCTGACCGTAATGGTCTGAGGCGAGGTTGTTCCGACAGGGGTTTGCGGAAAGGGTCCCCCGCCCGATATTTCCAAGTAGGGGCCAGAGGAAGCCTGAGGATTGGTGTTGGTGATGAAAAGTCCGGTTTCATAGTAGTTCGATGAACCGTCGGTGAAGGGTGAGCCCGAAAGTTCGGTGATCGTGCCGGTGGTTCGGTCCGCCTGGAGACCGTGCAGGGAACCGTTGAGCAATGTATAGAGATACGGGCCTTGCGGGTCAGCCACGGTCCGCTGGCCAAAGGGAAACGCGATCTGTGTGGAACTACTCAGTTGCGTCAGCGCCCCGGTTGACTGATCAATGGAGTAAGTGTTGAAGCTCGCGGGCACTCCGCCGACGTTCACATAAAGAAAACTCCCACTAGGATCCACGACCATGGCGTGCACCATCGTAAAATCGACAAAGATCGAACTGATTGCCGTGATGGAGCCATCGGCCGGCGATAGCTGAAAGGACGACAGCCAGCTGTTGTATTGGCCATAGGCCTGAAATAAGAATCGCCCCTTCGGATCCATCGCGCTCATTTGCGAGGGCCCGGGCGTATCTTCCGCGCTCAGATTGAAGAGTTCGCCAGTATTCCCGTCAATGTCGTAGACATCAAATCCCGCGTAGAGATTGTCGCTGTAGGGGCCCAGCGCGACGTACAGATGCCGCCCACTGGGTTCCACGAAAAGATTTGTCGGCTGAGCGGTGAAATCAAGGGACCACTGCGGGCCGAGATCGAGCGTCGGACCCAGACTGGCATTTGTAGTATCGATCACAAAGGGTGTGATGGAACTGTTGCCTGCCGGATTATCCGGGAAGTCTCCATTCTGAAAACCAACATACACAAATTTCCCAGTGGGTTCGGTAGCGATCGAGAGGGGATTGGACGGAGCCTGCTGCGAACCGGGAATGGGAACATAGGGAATGGGAGAGCGTGGAACCTCCGTCAGCGCGCCACTGGCCGTATCGATCGCATACATGGCGATGCTTGTGGGGCCCGCGACAAACAAAAATTTTCCCTGTCCATCGACCGCCATGGGCGCGGCGTTGTGCGCGGAAAACGGGCTGGAGGGAATCGCGGCAAGCGCGCCCGAAAGCGAGTTCTTATCGAAGCCCGAAATGACTGCCGCACTCGGATTGTTCGTCCCGGTGCCGGCGGCATACACGTGCTGCTGCGGAGTTTGGCAGAAACCATGCGTGGCCAAGCCCAGCAACAGCAACAGCGAGGCGCACGTTCGCAAACGGAATCGCAAAAAGAGGCAGGATGACGCTTTCATCGCGTGCTACTCCTAAACCGGCAAGACTGATTGGGCCTGAGAGGGAACCGCCATGACGGTAGCGTGATGTTGATAGGTCGTCAACCTGGATTGTGCAAAGAGGAACGTCAAAGAAAGGGAAGACATGTTCCAAAATGGAACAGACCTCCTCTCACGCCCCTTTCTTCAATTGTTAGTATCTTTAATTTTGTCATCCCGAGCGCAGCGAGGGATCTGCTTTTCGCAGTGGGCCAGGGGAAAAGCAGATTCATCGCGCAAAATGCACGCGATGGAGAAGAGTTCCTCGTCCCGTTCAAAGTGCGAACGGGTCCCGGAATGACATTTATCCTGAAATCCGTAGTTGACCAATGGCAGGCGAGCGCATCTCCTTTTGTTTCAAATGTTTATTCTGCGATGACCCAACTTCGCCGAAGTTCGGTTTTCCCCGCATCGTCCACCACGCAAAAACTGTCATTCCGACCGGAGGGACGGCGGTTTTGGCCGTCCCGGAGTGGAGGTACGGTTTTCCATCGCACGTCCTTTGTGCGATGAATCCCTCCTCAGCTTCGGAAATCAGGTTTATTTGGGTTTTCTGGCAGCCCGTGGGATGTCGCTCGATGTAAAACGCCGATGATCAGTGCGGCGACCAGTTCGGATGGCTGGTGAACAAGCCATCCACGAAACCAATCTGGTAGGAAATAAACAAGCCAAAGCCCAGGCTCAGCAGACCGGAAGCGGTCACCAACCCGCGGGTCATCCAGGTAAAGCGCGAACCTGCGTAGGTAAATGGCAGGGAAATCGCGGCGGTAATCAGGATCATCCCGGCGATGGTGCCAACTCCAAAGATCAAGAGATACAGGACTCCCCAGCGCGGCTGGTGAATCGTGGTGAGAACCAGGAGCGCCACTGCGGCGGAGCCCGCAAGGCCGTGCACGATGCCGATGAACAGGGGCCGCAAGGAATGGAAAAGTCCCAATTTGGCGAACGGGCTGCTCAGCCAGCTAGGCGCGGCGAGCGAGTCAGCGTGGTGTTCCTTGGCCGGGGCGTGCTCGTGCCAGTGGTAATGCAGGTGGGAACCGTGCTCATGAATGTGCGCGTGCTCGCCGGTGAGATGAGGATGAGCGGGCGAAAACTTCTCGCTCAGCCACTTGGTGACGCCCGCAAGGTTCAAAACGCCGAGAAGAATCAGCATCAGGCCGACGGCCAATTCCATGGTCAGTCCGACACGCGGCGGAATCGCCAGGTTGAACAGGATGATCGCGGCGCCGACTACCAGGATGGTCAGCGTATGGCCTACGCCCCACAACGCGCCAATCAGCGCCGCTTTGGAAAGGGATCTCTCGCGGGTCACGATGGTGGACACCGCGATGACGTGATCCGGGTCCGTGGCATGACGCATGCCCAGAAAGAACCCGATAACGAGAATGGCCAATCCGCTGATCATAAGACGCCGGTGAATTCGCGGCTCCCTACAGGATAATCGAGAACCCTGCCAAACAGCGAATGTTTCCGTAATCGGGCAGCATCCGATCACGCTTATCGTCCGTTCGATGACCGGCGGGAGAGGGAGGTGCTGCCCAACGCGCATAAGATGTCTCCAGGCCGCCATACAAAACGCTCCAGGATGAGGCCACCATTTTCGATTCCAAGGCCTCACATTCGCCATTACGCTCTTGGAGCCATCGCGTGCGAAGAAGCACTCTCACATTTCTGGCTTTGATTGGCTCTGCGAGTTTTACAGGTTCTGTGCTGGACTCGGTTTCATTGTTGAAAGCCCAAGCCACTCATCAGACCGCTGTTTCTCAAAGCGAGGCTCAACATAAAATCAGCATCAATTCCGAGTTAGTTGTCCTTCCTGTGACTGTCAAGGACCGGAATGGGAATCTCGTTGCTGGTCTCGAACAGAGAGACTTTCGCGTGTTCGATGATGAGGCGGAGCAAACTATCGATGTTTTTACCTCGGAAGCCTCTCCGCTGTCGCTTGTTCTGCTAATTGATGATGATTTGAAATCGAGAGATGCGGCAGAGATGGCCCCGAGTCTCAGCGCAATCGCAGCGGGGGTTAGTTTGGCCGATGAAGCCATGGTCTGCCATTTCGACCTTTTGTTTTATTCTGGGGAGGCTTTTACCACCGATGGCGACCGGCTTCTTGCCGATTTGAAAAACGCGCAGAAAGCAAGCGAGCCATCCAAGGCAGGGCCTGTCCCCTTTGTTACTACGCCGTCCACACACACTCTGACAAACGAAGAGCCCGCTCCCGCGGCTCCAACCAACCTGGGGAGCGCGCCAACCAAAGCGCTTGATGACGCGGTATTTGAATCGGCCCAGTTACTTCGGGGGCGGGGCCGCAACCGCCGCAAAGTCATTCTCCTGGTTTCCGACGGTATTAACGGAGCCGTGTTCAATCACCACACCTACGAAGAGACGCGTAACGCGCTCTTGAGTGACAACATCTCCGTTTATGGCGTGGCTGTAGGGAGGAATGCTTTTCATTCAAAATTCGCACTGATGCGCAACTATGCGAACGATTCCGGCGGGGACATCTACTACGCCACTCGAAGCGACCAAATGGAAAAGCTATATTCTCGAATCACCGAGCAGGCCAGACATGAATATACGCTGGCGTATGTTCCCAGAGGTCACCTTGCAAGTTCCAGCTACCATGTTGTGAGAGTGGAAACAACTCGCGAGGGGCTCCTTGTGGAAACTCGTCGAGGTTACTACGCATTGGCTCCAACGGATGTCCCTAAACAATGATGCACCGCCTCAACTGAGCTATGCGTAGCGCCTATTCCCCTTTCAGAATGCGCATGAATTCCGTGGCTGCGTGCGGGAGCCGCGCGCCGCGGCGCGAGATGATGTAGAGATGCCGCGGAATCGTTAATTGGCGAATCTTCAGTTCTTTCAGCCAGCCGTGCTCGACCTCCCAGGTGACGCACATCCGCGGCGCTCCCCCCGTAGCGCGAGGCCCGGCATGCCCATTCGCAACACAGGTCATCAGTCTATGCTTTGCTTCAGGCGCAAGTCGCGGGACGAGGCGCCCACGCTGAGGGTGCGCTTGCCGCTGGCGGTTACCCAAGTGTGGCTGGCCGTGGACCAGTACTGCAACTGGCGCGGCGCCACGTGCAGCGTGACGCTCTTGCTTTCACCCGCGGCCAGATGCATGCGGTCGAACGCGGCCAGAGCCCGTACCGGGAACTGCACGCCGACGGGAACCTCAGCCGGCGGGCCCAGGTAAACCTGGGGAACCTCGTCCGAGTCTGCGTTGCCTGTGTTCTTGATTTGCACTTCGACGTCGAGCCCGCCGTCGGGGGTCTTGGCGATCTTCAGCCCAGAGTATTCAAAGGTGGTGTAACTGAGGCCGTGGCCGAAGGCGAAGAGCGGATCAATCTTTTCCTTGTCGAACCAGCGATAACCCACGTTGACACCTTCGCTGTAAGTGGTCTTGCCGTCGACGCCTTTGTGCGATCGCTCGGGATGTTTGGGATCCGAGGCGGCGTAGTCCTCAAGCCGCTTGCCCCAGGTGACCGGCAGCCGCCCGGCAGGGCTGGTCTTGCCCAGAAGCAGGTTGGCCGTGGACCAGCCACCCTCGTCGCCGGGCCACCACATTTCCAGAACAGCATTCACCTTATCCAACCATGGGAGAGCAACCGGCTGGCTGGTGTTAAGGACAACGATGGTATTGGGGTTGACGGCGGCTACCTCTTCAACAAGCTTGTTCTGCTCGCCGGGCAAGCCGAAGACGGGCCTAAGTCGGGTCCAAACGAAGACCACGGCTGTCTTGGCGTTCTTGGCAGCGGCGATGGCTGCTTCGTGGTCGGCCTTGCGTTGTTCTGGAGTGTACCAATTGAGGCGCACCTGAACCGGCGCGTTGGAGCTGTCGGGGCTGGTTTTGATTTCGATGGCGTGCGGTCCGGCGGTCAGTTCGACCGCGCGGCGAACGTTGTCAAGCCCATCGGCGGTGGGAACGACATTGTCCTGGTTGGCCTGCAGGATATCTCCGTGCACGCCACCCTGTCGGGCTCCGGTGCCCGCCAGGCGCTTGCCGTCGAGCCAGATGTTGGCGTTAGTGCCCATGGCCTGCAGATAGAGCCAGTACGTGCCGGCATGGGGCGCGGTGAGCGAGCCCTTCCAGGTGACGGCCGAGTTGGGAGCGAGTGCATTGCCGGCCTTGACGGTGAAGCTGAGTTCGGCATCAATCTGTGGGGCGCCCGGCCCGGTGCGCTCCAGGCCGGGTTTGCCATCGTGGCTCAGCGCGGAAGCCGGAACCACGGAGCCGGTCATATCGTCATTCACGGCAAACCGTATGTGGGTATTGCCCGAAATCTTCTTCATGGCCTCGAGCGGGCCGACCTGCCGCCAGGGCAGACCCACGGACCGTTCGCCGCTGACGCCGATCGAGTCCACCTGGAGGGCGGTGGGGCCGATGAGCACCACGGAGTCGAGATCAGCGGCCTTCAAGGGCAATGCGCCGCCTTCGTTCTTCAGGAGCACGGCGGCGTCTTCGCCGGTCTTCTCGATGATCTTGGCGTTGGCCTCGATGGATTGTTCAGTGACCTCATGCTTCGACTGGCCGTCCAGATAGCCGAAGTGGATGATCTCATAGAGCACGCGCCCGGCCGCGCGGGTGATGGCGGCTTCGTTCACGGTGCCGTTCTTGAGGGCTTCAGGCATCTTCATCGGGTCGAGTTTCAATCCGAAATCGCCCAGCCCCCCTCTGCGCTCCCTGACCGGTTCTTCGGGAAGATGGCCGCCGAACATGCTGTCTATGGCATCGTCCGTCAAGGCCGGGCGCGGGGCCGGAAAGGGCTGCGAATCGAAAAAGGATGGGATGGAGAACGCGCCCGGCTCTGAAGAGGGTTCACCGGGCATCTCCATGTCCAGGCCGGCGTTGATGAAGTTGACGGCGTGGACCGCGCCCCAGTCCGAGGTTACAAATCCCTTGAAGCCGATTTCGTTGCGCAGGATCTTGGTCAGCGTGGACTCGTTGCCACACGCAAAGGTTCCGTTGACGCGATTGTAGGAACACATAATGGACGAGACGCCAGCCTTGATGGCCGCGTCGAATGGGGCCACGTAAACCTCATGCAGTGTCTGGTCGTCCACCCAGATATTGCCGCTGTTGGAGTCGTAGGCCACAAAGTGCTTCACCTGGGCCATGACGTGCTGCGACTGGATGCCCTTGATTTGTGCGGCCGCAATTTCGCCCGAAAGGAACGGATCTTCGCCGAAGGTGTTGTAGCCGCGGCTGAACTCGAGATCGCGGTCGATATTCACGAAGGGTTGCAGCGAAACATCAATGCCCAGCGCTCGGTCTTCGCGGCCGATGACCACGCCGTTATCCTCCGCGTCCTTGATGCTGAACGTGGCGGCCACGCCCATGGTGGCGGTCTCGCCCTGCGAAGGGTGCCGCGTGAGCACACCCGGAGGCCCGTCGGCAAAACGCAGTCCTGGAATGCCAAGGCGCGGAACGCCGCCCAGATAACCGGCCTGGCCCTGGTAGACCGCGGAGTCTTCGTGAGTGCCGTGAATCAGCGTCAGCTTTTCTTCGAGCGTCATCTGGCTCAGCAGTTTGTCCACGCGCGCATCGCCCGTGACTACCGGCACGCTCTGAGCCAGCGCTATTCCCGCGCTCAACGCCAGAACTAGTCCCAGCGCAAACCATTTCACTGCGCCCTGCACTTTTGTTCTTTGAAGCGAATTCATGAAAAGCCCCCTATCGCTATGTCTGGACGGATTAGCTTCGCTTCGGGACGCAGACTCCACAACGCATTGCGTTGTCCGCTGCCGGCCCCGTGGAAACACGAATCTCTTTTTTCAGCACCGGTTCCCCCGAATTCTACCGCTCCCCATCGGCATTAGAAGACCAAATATCCTGGGAAGGCCGGGAAGCGTGCAAAGGGTTTCGCCAAAACGCTTTGCTCCTGCCGGCATTTCTCCCACCCGATGCTGTTGTGTGGCGAACATTCTTCGAAAACGTGGACTTGATTCGCCGCTGCCTAAATGCCAGCACTTCTGCCGGACGCAACATCCCACTAACGCATGGATTTGCCGAGGGCCGACCTGCTACCAATGTTTTCGCGGCACACCCCGCGGAACCTTTATTCCGCTTTCAGAATGCGCATGAATTCCGTGGCGGCGTGCGGGAGCCGCGCGCCGCGCCGCGAGATGATGTAGAGATGCCGCGGAATACTCAATTGGCGGACCTTTAGTTCTTTCAGCCAGCCGTGCTCGATCTCCCAGGTTACGCACATGCGCGGCACGATGGCCACTCCCATACCCATCTGCACGAAGCGCTTGATGCTTTCGATGGTGGGCATTTCGATGGGCATGTTCAGCGACGTGCGATGCCGCGCGAACAGCTCGATCACCTTGCGGCGGAAGGGCGATTCCACGATGTGCGCTATGAAGTTTTCCTTGCCCAGCTCTTCGATATCCACTTCTTTCTTCTTTGCCAACACATGTTTCGGCGGTACCACCAGCGTCAACTCGTCCTTCAAAATCTCCGTGGCCTGCAATTGCGTTTCACGCGGCACAAAGGAAACGGCGCCGAGGTCCAGACGGTAGTTGACCACCTCGTGCGGAATATCGCGCGAAAACATGCGATGCAGCCGCACCTGCACGCCTGGATGCAGTTCGCGGAATTGCGCTAACGCGGGCAGCAGCGCGTGGATGGAGCTTTCATTGACGCCCAGGGAGAGCTCGCCGCGCTTGAGCCCATCCAGTTCCATGAGGCTTTTCTTGACCTCGTCTCGCAGATTGATCAAGCGCTCGGCATATTCGCGCAAAAGCGTGCCGGCATCGGTCATGCGCACGGGCCGGGCGCCGCGCACAAACAGCGGCTGGCCCAGGGAATCCTCCAGCTTGCGTATGGCCAGGCTGACCGCGGGCTGCGTGCGGTAGAGCCGTTCAGCGGCGCGAGAGAAACTCCCTTCCTTGGCAACGGTAAGGAAAACCTGCAATTCGCCTAGATCCATAGCGATAGAGCCTCTTCTCGGGAGCGCACCGGGGGTTTTCACGTGCGCTGGGGCTGACGGTGGAGACTGCCGCCTCCCCGATCCCGTCTACGCCTAGTATAAGACAGGATTATGAATTATAGAACGAAGATAAATTGGACTAAAGCCCTCCCGGCATGCGTTACTGGAATTCTAGCTTTGGGGGTACCCATGAGCCACGTCCGCATTTTCGATACGACCCTCCGCGACGGTGAACAGTCGCCGGGCTTCTCCATGAACACGGAAGAGAAGATCCGCATGGCGCACCAACTCGCTGCGTTGGGCGTGGATATCATCGAGGCCGGCTTTCCCATCGCTTCAAAGGGCGACCTGGAAGCCGTGCTGGCGGTGGCCAAGGAAGTTCGCGAAGTGCCGATCGCGGCGCTGGCGCGGGCTCGTAAGGATGACATCCTTGCCGCCGCAGAAGCGTTGAAACCCGCAAAATACCCGCGCATGCACGTGTTCCTGGCTACCTCCGACTTGCACCTGCAGGCCAAGCTGCACATGACACGCGAGCAGGCGCTGGAAGCTATCGGCTCGATGGTCAAGCTGGCGCGGAATTTCGTTCCGGAAGTGGAGTTTTCCGCTGAAGACGCCGGGCGAACGGAAATTGATTTTCTCTGCAAGGCCTGCCAGGTGGCCATGGATGCCGGCGCCACGATTTTGAATTTGCCGGACACGGTGGGCTATGCGGTACCGGAAGAGTATGCGGATATGTTCCTGAAGGTGCGCGCGCACCTGGGCGATCCGGATCACATTATCTTTAGCGCGCATTGCCACGATGACCTGGGTCTGGCGGTGGCGAACTCATTGGCGGCCGTTCGCGCGGGAGTGCGCCAGATTGAGTGCACGGTAAACGGCATCGGCGAACGCGCGGGCAACGCCGCACTGGAAGAGGTGGCTGTCGCGCTGGCGGTGCGCAAGGAAAGCTTTGGCATCGCCACGAAACTCAAGCTGGACGAACTGTACAAGTCCAGCCGCTTGTTGACGCAGATTACCGGGGCGCAGGTGGCTCCCAACAAAGCCGTGGTCGGCGCAAACGCGTTCGCGCATGAAGCCGGCATTCACCAGGATGGCATCATCAAGAATCCCCTGACCTACGAGATCATTTCGCCGGAGGCCGTGGGCGTGCCGTCGCGCTCGCTGGTGCTCGGCAAGCACTCCGGCCGCCATGCGCTGCGGATTTCGCTCACGGAGCTCGGCTACGACCCGAATGACGCCGAACTCGCCGAGTGCTATCGCCGCGTAACCACGCTGGCCGATGCGTCCAAGCAGGTGCGCGCGCGCGACCTGATGACCATCGCCCACGAAGTGATGCGCCGCAAGGCCGTGCCCGTGGCCAGCGAAGCCGCGCCTGCGGTCTGACCCGCGCTACAATCTTTATCAGGCTGCGGAATACATGGCCTGATTCGTCATTCCGAGCGAAGCGAGGAATCGCTCTTCGATATCAATGCGAAGAAAAGAGAGATTTCTCACTCCGCAGACTCCGTTCGAAATGACGGGCCGGTGGTTTTATAGCAGGCTGTTAGAACGGGGACCCCACGATGAAGTTGAAGAAGAAGATTGTGCTTCTGCCGGGCGATGGCATCGGCCCGGAAGTGACGCGCGCGGCTGCCAGCGTGCTCCAGGAATGCGCGCGGGAATTCCAGCATCAATTTGAAACGATCGAGCTGCCGATTGGCGGCGCGGCTATCGATAAGACCGGGAAACCGTTGCCCAACGAAACGCTGGATGCTTGCCACAAAGCCGACGCGGTGTTTCTGGGAGCGGTGGGCGGCCCGAGGTGGGATGCGCTGGCGGTGGGCAAGCGGCCCGAAACGGGCTTGCTTGGTTTGCGAAAAGGGCTCGGCCTGTATGTGAATTTGCGGCCGGTGAAAGTGCTGGAGCCGCTTCGCGGCATTTCGCCGCTGCGCCCGGAGCGCCTGGGCGATCTGGACATCGAAATTGTGCGCGAACTAGCCGGGGGAATGTACTTCGGCGAGCGCGGCAACGTGAACGAGAAGGGCGTGGAGCGCGCGTTTGACACGGAGTCCTACTCCACACCGGAAATCGAGCGCATCGCGGTGTTTGCCTTCAAAAGGGCGGAAGTGCGCTCGCGCCGGCTGTGTTCGGTGGACAAGGCCAACGTGCTGACGAGTTCGCAGCTCTGGCGCCGCACGGTCACCGCGATGGGCACGGTCTACCCGGACGTGAAGCTCGAGCACATGTACGTGGACAATGCCGCGATGCAACTCACGCTGCGGCCAACGCAGTTCGACGTGATCCTCAGCTCCAACATGTTTGGCGATATTCTGAGCGACGCGGCGGCCGCGCTCGTCGGCTCCATCGGCCTGATTCCCTCGGCCAGCTTCGGCAGCAGCGCGCCGCTCTTCGAGCCCATTCACGGGTCGGCGCCGACGCTTGCCGGGAAAGACGTTGCTAATCCCATCGGCTCGATTCTGAGCGCCACGATGATGCTGCGCGATACGTTCGGCCTCAGCCTGGAAGCCGACTGGGTCGAGCAATCGCTGGTGCGCGTCCTGGGCGGCGGCTATCGCACCACGGACATCGCCGAACCCGGCACAAAAACCGTTAGCACTTCCGCCTTCCTGGAAGTTCTGCACCAGGAAATGCAGCGCACCTTCGAGCACGCCGAAAAATACGGTTGGGGCGTCTAGGGTAATTTTTCTTTCCGCCCGATCCCCGGCGTATCAAAACCATCCCACTCTCTGTGCAACACGATCGGGTTGCAGGCCAGCTTCCGATTCCGCGACTGACTGGGAGTCAGCCGATAAGATATCAGCGGTTCCAGAATTGACGGGCAGTATCTCGCGTTGCGTTCTCTTTTCGCCTCCGGAAAGCGATTGGTTTCTGACTGAACTACCACCATCGATTCGATCACGAAGCATTCCTCCGACAATTGTGTCCGCTTAGGTTTTGCAAGAAATCGTTTCGCCTTCGTTCTAACATCGGACCCGGAGGATAACCATGCACAGCAAGGCGATAGCTTGTATCACCATTCTGCTCCTTTTACCGGACCCTGAAGCCTGTGCTCAAGGGGACGAGATGAATGCGAAGAACGTGTTCCGAATCAAAGTCCCGCGCCGTAAAGTTCTGATAGGTTCAGTGATATCTTGCGAAAGGGGTATTCAATGAACTCCAGCCCACGTGCTTTATCAGCCCTGGTGTTTTGCCTCGTGGTACCGCCCCTGCTCTGCTCGCAATCCCTGCCCAGGCCCTTCATGGATAGCACAGTCTTCATAAGCTACAAGGTTGATGCTCAAACGACCTGCACTGGAAGTGGGTTCATTATTGGACATGGTCCGAACGAAACGGTCAACACAATCTATCTCGTTACGAATAAACACGTCCTCCCGCTGGAAAATGGGCCTAGAGAGATCACTATTCGAGTCAATGTAATTTCGGAAGCCGGAGGTTCCACCCAGGTTAAGGAAGTAATTATTTCTGTGAGAGGCGATGACCACAAGTTTCTTCCGACAGTAAAGCTGCACCCGACTCCGTCAACTGACGTCGCAGTTGTAGACATCACCAAGGAAGCGAGAGCGAATCACCTCACCGTTACCGGTGGCGTCTTGAGTGACAGCTGGCTCATGTCGAGGGAGGATTTAAGAACCTCAGGAGTAACTCTCGGCTACGAAATCTACTTGCTGGGATATCCCGCCTCGATGTACGACCCGAGTAACACCGCCCCTTTATTGAGGATGGGCATCATCGCGAGTGACCCTGTCGCAGGCTACTCCTTTAATCAACGCCTCCAAACTACGTTCAACTTTCCCGCACACATTGACGGATTCCTAATAGACGCTAATGTGTTTCCTGGCTCAAGCGGAAGTATGGTCGTTCTTCGCCCCGGAATAGTCTACAAAGACGGCTGGCCGACCTTTGGCGGCACTGCGTCTCAACCACGAATCATAGGAATTGTTTCGAAATCAATCCCGATTACAGATACCGCCCTGCAGATCACTACGCGAATGGCCGTCGGAATTGCTTTTTCCTCGGAGTCCATACGCGAAACCCTGACGATGTTTCAATGAATACGAAGTTGCGCCCTAATCCAGAAGGTCGCTAACATACAGTGCTGAAGACTTCTTCTCGCGATTGTCTCCACATTGGTCGGCTTGCAATTGCCTTCCAACACCGCTTCCAGACCCTTGAATCGAAACGCCCAGAAACTGAGCAACCGATTAGCCACCGACTGACGGACCTATTGCTAGCTGGCATGCTAATCGAGAAGTACCCATTGTCCGTACTTCCTTCCCCCGGACAAGAGACTGCCGCGGAGTAGCGTCGGAGTGCGCGTAGGGCGGCGCAAGCGGGTTGCGGGAAGCGCGTGGGGATGCTAATTTTGATAACTCCAAGCGGTCTGGACGCGCGTGTTTGGGGGCCCTGAGCAATCGGGAGGCGGCCGGGCCACAGTTCCGGACCAACGCAGAGCGCAGCAGCAAAGGCGGCCGGAATGGCGCAGGGTTTGAGGACGCCCCTGTCCCCGAGCGATCGAGTCTCAAGAAAAAAAGATGGCGGATCATTCTCCCAACCTGAATGGCAATGCAGCCGGGCGTGTGCGCGAGGTGAGCTACTGGCGCGTGGAGGGCTCGCTCTTCGAGATCAGCGCGCTGCGCAGCGTGGGCTTCTTCAATTGGAACAGTCAAAGCTTTCTGGATCGTTGGATTCGCCGCGGCGGCATGGCGGCTGTAGCGTTACTGCGGCCTCCGGCTTATTTCTCCAGCCGTACGCTTTCCACGCGGATCCTCCACAGTGTGTTGCGGGGGATTACGCGCGACCGCCTGGATCTTCTTGGCGAGGAGTATTTCCAATATGTTTTGAAGCCCGCGATGCGGCATGAAGCTGTGGAAAAGCTGGTGGATGCCGTGCGGAGCGGTGAGCGCGTGGTGCTGGTCGGACAGCTTCTGGAACACATTCTGCGGCCCATGGCGGAGTACTTCAGTGCGCAAGGTTTCATCGGCAATCGGCTGGAGTTCCGCGACGGCGTGGCCACAGGCCGCTTGCGCGAGCCGGTGATCCGGCCGCGCGGTCCGTTCGCGTGGCTGGCTAGCGGTTCGGCGGACGGGCGCCTTACGAAGGACAAGCTGCTCTCCCAGCTCGATTGGAAGAAAACGCCCGAGTTGCTGGAAACCGCCGTGCAGCCCGTGGCGCGTCCGCAGCCACCCGCGGGGCGGCCGGTGGAGCTGTTCAGCGATACGCCACGCGTCGACCGGCTAAACGTGCGCGAGACACTGGCCGGGAAACACCTCCTGCTGATCGGCGTGACCGGCTTCATCGGCAAAGTCTGGCTGGTGGACCTGCTGGAAAAAATCCCCGATATCCGCAAAATCACGCTGCTCATCCGGCGCAACCGCACCACGCCCGCGCAACGCCGCTTCGAGAAAATTGTGGAGGAGTCGCCTACCTTCGACACTCTGCATGACCGGCACGGACACGGCTTGGCGGCCTTCCTGCAAGACAAGTTGGAAGTGGTGGAAGGCGATGCCAGCCAGCCGGGCCTAGGCCTCGACGCGGAAACGCAGGCGCGGCTGCAGCAATCCGTGGACGTCATCGTAAACAGCGCGGGCCTCACCGACTTCAATCCCGACTTGCGTGATGCGCTCGCCTCCAACGTCGACCCTGTGAATCACATTCTGGAGTTCCTCCGCCATTGCGAGCATGCCGGGCTAATCCATCTTTCCACGTGCTACGTCGTGGGCATGAAAGATGGACGCGTGGGGGAAGAGTTGCGCGTGAATTACAACCCGGCGAATCACCCGGATTTTGACGCCGAGCGGGAGATTGCCTCGTTGCGGGAACTGGTGAAAAGGGTTGAGGAACGCGCGGAAAGCGCGGAACTGGCCAAGGCGTTGCGACGGCAGGCGCTGGGCCGCAGCGGCGATCCCAGCAAAGTGGCGGCCGCGGAGCTCGACGGGGTGCTGAAAAGAAACCGGGCGCGCTGGGTACGCAACCATCTGGTGCGCGCGGCCATGAAGCGCGCGGAACACCTGGGCTGGCCGAATACCTACACGTTCACGAAAAGCCTCGGCGAATCCTTGCTGGCGCAGCGTGGCCGCGATCTGGCCATTGCCATTGTGCGGCCCTCGATTGTGGAGAGCTCCACGCGCACGCCTTTCACTGGATGGAATGAGGGGATCAACACCTCGGGGCCGCTGTCCTACCTGCTGGGCACGAATTTCCGGCAATTGCCGTCGAACGCAAGAAAATGCCTGGACGTGATTCCCGTGGACATGGTGACGCGCGGAATGACGCTGATCGCCGCGGCCCTGGTGCTGCGGAAAAATGCGCGGCTCTACCAACTGGCCACTTCGGGTATCAATCCCGTGAACATGGGCCGCTCCATCGAACTAACCGGGCTCGCGCACCGCAAGCATTACAAATCGCAACCCGGCATCGATCACTGGCTCAAGGTGAAGATGGAAACCATTCCCGTGTCCAAACTGCGCTATGAGCGCATGTCCATCCCCATGCAGAAGGCGGTGGTCTCTCGGATCAACAAAGTCGCGGCGCTCTTGCACTTGGGCAAGCCCCCGCTGGCCAAGACCGAGCGCGACCTGGGGCGCGCCGAAAAGCTCATTCAACTCTACGAACCCTTCATTCTGCACAACGAGCATGTCTTCGAGTGCGAGAATGCCCGGCTGCTCTCCGCGGCGCTCCCGCCCGAAGAGAAAGAGATGTTCGACTTTTCACCGGAAACGATTGACTGGTGGGACTACTGGATTAACATTCACATACCGGCGCTGCGGCGGTGGTGCTATCCGCTGATGGAAGGGCGGCCGCTGGAAGCGCGCGAGCCGCGTG
>Ga0209517_10001728_pt1 | contig 32135 bp, 33 predicted proteins | sample PeaSoiMetSII2010_FD_187695 | JGI IMG/M metagenome (GOLD analysis project Ga0209517, IMG submission 187695) | Peat soil microbial communities from Weissenstadt, Germany - SII-2010 (SPAdes) (version 2) | ecosystem: Environmental > Terrestrial > Soil > Wetlands > Peat | place: Germany... | reverse complement strand
CCGATCTTCAGCCGGTTGAGGAGGATGTAAATGAAACTCAACCCTGGGCTCGTGCCCCAATGGCCGAGCAACCGCTGCTTGATATGTTCCAGTTTTAGCGGCTCGCGCAGCAGCGGATTCGCCCGAAGATAGATCATTCCGGCGGCCAGGTAATTGCAGGCCCGCCAGTAGGCGTTCAGCTTGCTGAGTTCATCCTTGGATAATGCGGGCAGCGACGTCAGGCATGCTTCGTCGCGCCAAGTTTCCTTTCGCTCGTCCATTACTGTTGCGGTATCTCTCATGTTTGTTCTTTCTTTGTTGCCGTCCGGGTTATCGGCCCGGAGCAGCGGTTTTGGTGTTAAACAGTTTCAGTCATTGCCGTTAACCGAAAAATTTCATTATTCGACGCTTGACTAATTTGCCCTCATAGGAGGAGGCGCTTCGTTCATTGGGAGCAGGTATGGCATATCCGCCTCAACCCGTCGGGTGCCGTCCCTCGGCTTCACGCGCATACAGCTCAGGCAGGAAATGCTCCAACGTGCCCATCTCTTCGATGCTGTGCTTGAGCCAAGCCTCTCCCTTGGCTTGAGTTCCCAAGGGACCGACAGTGGCTCAGGAATTACCGTAATGGCTTTGTATTTCATTGAGTTGGTTGTGTTGTTGTTTGTTGCTTGCATAAGCTAATTGTCTCCGTGGGACATTTTCTTGTGTTCCTGCTTCGGAACGAATCAGCCGCCGGGTTTCGCGCACAATCGTCAAATCCTCCCTGGTTGAAATAACCAGTATCCGTCCGGGGGAGGCCTCGCTGGCAATGTCCGCATCGGGTTTGCAACACGCGTTGGCGGTGGTGTCGAGTTCCAATCCGAGGTGGCCAAGGTTCTCGCAGACAAGCTTCCGGACTTGCGCGGAATTCTCGCCGACGCCGGCGGTGAAGACCAATCCATCAACACCCCCAAGAACTGCGGCCATCCCTCCGATGGTTTGCACCAACCGGTGGATATAGACTTCCAAGGCCAGGCGAGCGTTAGCATTTTTGGGGGCCTCTTTCAGAATTTGGCGCATGTCAGAAGAAACTCCGGAGAGGCCAAGCAGGCCGGACTCGTAGTTCAACGCATGGTCAAGTTGTTCCACAGTCAGCCCCTTGCGTTGCAAGAGGTAGAGCAGCACGCCCGGGTCCAAACTGCCACAGCGCGTCCCCATGACAACCCCCTCAAGCGGGGTGAAGCCCATGGACGTGTCATTACAAATGCCATCGCGGACGGCCGACACGGACGCTCCGTTGCCCAAATGCGCAATGACGAGCCGGGAACCGCTGTGACCCAGCATCTCAGCCGCCCGCTCCGCACAGTAGGCGTGGCTTAAGCCATGAAATCCGTAGCGATGAATTCCCCACTCCGTCGTCCAGGTCCGCGGGAGGGCGTAGGTTTGCGCCGCCGCGGGCATGGTGGTGTGGAAAGCCGTGTCGAACACGGCGACCTGCGGAATCCAAGGTAGAGCTTGTTCGATGGCGCGAATGCCTCGCAAGCTGGCCGGGTTGTGCAGCGGGGCCAGTTCGCTCAATTCACCGATTGCGCTCTGGACCTCGGGCGTAATCCGCACTGCGGCGGTAAACCGTCTGCCTCCGTGAACCACACGGTGCCCGACCGCGTCAAGGTCCCGAAGATCCTCCAAAGGGGCTGAGGGTCCGGCCTGCAAATGCACTCGGATACGCTCAACGGCTTCGCTGTGCTCGCGCAGGTGCAGATCCTCCCGAATTTCCGGCTGGCCCGGACGCCGGAAAATCAGTCGGGTCGGCCGGGTCGTCCAATCAATGCTGCCCTCGGCAAGAAGCAGTTCTTGTTCGGCTTCGAACAGGCTGAACTTGAGACTGCTGGACCCGGAATTGCAAACGAGGATTTTCATTTTCCGAAAAACGAGGTCACTCCAAAATCGCTCCAGTCATGGCATCGGCGATGCACACGGACCCTTGCTGCCGGGATACGTGGTGTGCAGGCCAGGCGTCAATGGGCGTGACATCGGGGCCGGGATTGAATGTGACTTGGACGAGGTTTTTGAGGTTCAGGATCGAGATGCCTCCTTGACGCGTACGGAAGTGGACCGCGGGCGCGGAGAACAGCATGTGCAGCCGATGAAGCCGTTCCGCTTCCAATGGCACCTTGATCTCAACGGCCAGAAATATTCGGTTGCCGCCAGTCATTTCCACTTGCACAAGGACTAAGGCGAACTCGCCAGTCCGTTTCGGGGTCCGGCGTCGCTCCAGCCACGCCGGGTCGTTCACATGGCTTCGTTCTCGGAATTCGTCCTCGGACAACTCGACCACACCCAAGATGTCGGTGGGATGTTTCCAGAGAGGAAGATCTTTGGCGATGAGGTCAACGCGGTTGACCCGCGAAGCGACGAAGGTCGTCAGGGAATAATCGCCGGCAATGGTAATGATGTCGCCGGTGAAGACGCTTCTGGACTGGATTCCCTGCAATATCCGAGCCGCCAAGGCCGGATTGTCCTGAAAAAAAGTCTCGACCGACCCTCCGCAAGTATGAATTCGAATTTCCATGTTGTGCATTTTCTATGGTCGTTCAGTTGAACGAGGCTGTATCCATTCCCCCCGTAATGCGACAGATAGCTCTCGACGTTCGCCAAAATTCTTGCCCCACATGCGCGACCACCGCTATGGCGCTCGAGGCTCGGCGCGTGTTCGTATTATTGAAGGCAATTTGCATACAAAACCCGGTTACGCAGCTATTCGTTCAGTCCCCAATGGTTCCAATCGGATGGCTGCTGGTCCGCATCGAACAACGCCGATGACGGTTTCCCCGATGCCGCAGCGCTCCAACCCGCCAGAAAGCCAACCAACACCGGGTGTGAGCAGCGCAAAATTTCCATCTCGAACCCCGGCTCATTGATCTCTTGGACTCGGATCGTTTTCATTTTTTTCTCATTGCCTTTTACCAATTGCCTCCCCCCTACTCATGCGGCGTGCCAAGATTGATTGTCTATTTCAAGCTGTTTCTAATCAGGTACTTAGTAAATAGTTGAGGCGTTTCAAGGCTGCCACGGAATTTTGAACATACGGAATTTCGTTGTATTTAAATTGAAAATCCGTCGGCCACGGCGTATTGAATCCATTGTGGAAACCACCAACGACAGCCGCTTCGACACCAGATTCGATTTCGATTTTGCATCGAGTTTATTGCTCGACCTTGCCTAGGAGCGGTCGCTCGAAGGATTGATGGAAAAGTCGGTTGTCGCGGCGATGACACATCATGAAATTGCGCGGACTGAATTTGGTTGATTGAAAAAGGCGACCTTTGTTGGCCTTGCGCGCAAGGGCCGCAATGTTCTGCCGACATTGCTTGCCTCCGCCTTTATGCACCGAGAAAGTTAATAACAGTGCCTGGGCAATCTCCATGAGCAACTGCGCTGCCCCGAGCGGATCGAATCGTTTGCCGCTGGCGGGTTCCGTAAACCTATTTTTGTGGTCCGGGAGGCGGCACTTGCGGAATTAAGCCGTCGGCCTCTTGGAGCAGGAGGCGAACAAAGAGCCACGCGCTCCAGTTCCAACTGTCAAACCCAGTGTTGAAACCGTTTTGGGCAAGGCTTCTGGCCGCGAGCAACTCAGACCGCGCGCTCGCATCGTCTCCACGCTGGTGATAGCAGATGGCTCGGATGACCCGATCGGCGGCGGTGGGCATCGGGCGATAGGCATTAATAACAAGGCTGCGGTCGCAAGTAGCCAGAGACTCAGCGTAATTGCCGCGCCTGCATTCCAATAACCCGAGCAATGTTAAATCCCATCCGGGAGAGAACGTTTCCGCTTCGGATGGCCCGTCGCCGGCCACGGCGTGCTCGATGACCTGGGCAAGAGGCTTCAAGGCGACTACGGAAGTGTTATCAAGGGGTCGGAGCAGAGCTGCTTGTATAACAAAATTCGCGGTATCCACGTTGGTTGAGTCGTCGAACCGGCGAATGGCCTCGTCGCGGATCCGGAAGAAGCCCGGCTCATCACCCAACTTTAGCACTATCATCGCCTCTAGAAAATAATCGTAGGCACTACCGCCCTCGGGCAATTCAGATAGGCGGTTGCGCGCTTGCTCCCATTCGCCTCGTATGGCGTGCCACTCGCCCAGTGCGCGAGTGAGTTCCGCGATGGTATCTTCCGAAGCTGCCTTGGCCTTGGACATCGAATCCAGAGCGTTATCGCTTTGCGCAAACAGCTTATCACACTCGTGCATAAGCAAATCCGCTACCACCCAATCGTACCAGGAACCCTCAAGGTCTTGGGGTGACCCGGGAAATAATGTAGAACCAGCGCTCCCGATATGGAGGCCTTGCTGCGACTTGGCCTGGATTAACTCGTAGGCAGTAGCCCAATCCACCGCGGCATATCGATAACTGGCCAACTGCCAGCGTGACATGGCCTTTATCAAGGTTGTAGTAGCCGTTCGTGGTGTGTGGGGCGCATTCTGGGGATTCACGGAGCGATCACCCCAATTTATGCCTTCGGCAAAATTCCCCTGCCTATACTTCAGGAGAGCCAGCGCCTCCGACCATTGCGCCGCATCAAGCGGGTTTGATCGTAACTCCTCCGCTGTTGGAAATCTCTTTTCAACAATTTCCGCCGCGAAACCGATCAATTGCAACATGTTCGTATCGGGTCGCAGCAACAGACCCAATTCAAATGTCCGGTAATCGGAGGCAATGTCGGCAGGACTCAACTTGACGACCTCCGTCTGGCGCAACTGCTCGTAACCCTGCCGATTTCCCGATTTGAGCAAAGCGACCGCCAGTTTTAATCGGTCCTCGGAAACCAGGTCCGCGGTATCGAGTTGGTTCACCTTGATCAACGATTCGAAACGTGCAGCGGCTTCGGGCCACCGGCCGTTGACCGCGTTCCAGTCACCCAAGGTGCGCAACTCGGCAGAAACCTCGACCGAAGGCTGGTTCAGCGGAAGCCCCTGTACGAACTTATCCGCCTCGGCGAAACGACCTTGGGTCGTTAGCGATGCGACATGAGACGCTCTCTCCGATATTTCGGCCTGTTTCCTCAGCCGCACCTCGGCATTTCGGGCCTCCCGCTCTTTAAAGAACATTAAAGTCGAAATGATGGTGCCCAGAAGCAAAGTCGCAGCGACCGTTGTCACGGACAGGAACACAATTCGGTTTCTGCGCACGAGCTTTTGCAGCCGATACAACTGGCTGGGTGGACGCGCTAGAACGGTTTCCTCATCCAAGTAGCGCTGTATGTCCATTGCCAAGGCGTTGGCCCCCGCATAACGGCGGGTGCGGTCCTTTTCCAGGCACTTCAGCACAATCCAATCCAAATCACCGTGGAGCTGAGACAACAGCCGGGGCGGTTCGACCAGGCGTCTCCTGGCTGTCTTCGTTAATTCCTCGTTGTTCAGCGTTCGAAGTTTTGCCGATGGACTCAACGGCTCCTGCTCACAGACCGTGCGTCTCAATTCCTCCACCCCCACTTTCAACAAATCCGTGGTGTCAAAGGGAGTGCGCCCCGTCAGAAGTTCGTAAAGCAATACCCCGAGGGAGTAAATGTCGCTGCGCGTGTCCAGGTTCAACCCGCTCATTTCCATCTGTTCGGGACTCATGTAGGCGGGGGTGCCCATCAATTGAGCATAAAAAGTGAAGAGCGTTTTGTCCGTCAGCCGTTGCTCGGTGGCTTTGGCAATTCCGAAATCAATGACTTTAGGAACCGGAACCCCGTCATGCATGGTAACCATGATGTTCGACGGCTTGAGGTCTCGATGGATGATTCCCTTTTGATGGGCATGCTGGACCGCGTTGCAGACCTGAATGAACAACTCCAGCCGTTCTTTCATGTTCACGCGATTCTGGTCACAGTACTCGGTGATCTTGACCCCATACACCAATTCCATCACGAAGTAGGGCCGACCGGTCTCGGTGGCTCCGGCATCCAAAACTCGCGCAATATTGGGATGATCCATCAGGGCGAGCGCCTGGCGCTCGGCCTCGAACCGGGCGATCACGTTCTTGGTATCCATCCCCAGCTTGATGATCTTCAGAGCCACCCGGCGTCGAATCGGCTGTTCCTGCTCCGCCATATAAACCACCCCGTAACCACCTTCCCCAAGCTTCTGGAGTAACTTGTATGGGCCGATGCACTTGGTCTCGGGGATCTCAGGCGCGACCGCCGATTCGGCCGCTGAAAGGACCTGGGCAGCATCGGCGGTTACCAGCTCCAAGGCAGGAACACAGTCTTTGAAGAAATCGCCGGCACTTTGCGAAAGCGCCAATAACCTCTCAATCTGTTCGCGCAATGCCTTGTCGGTGCCGCAAGCCTGGTCGAGGAACTGACGGCGTTGCTCCGGGTCAGTGATTCCCAGCGCCTGGCAAAACACCGCCTTTTCGTGCGGGACTTGAGTACTCATTTGTCCATTAACCTCTCATGCGACAAACGCAGACCACCTTCGCCAAAATATTGCAGAATTTTCGGCGCTCACGGGTGCTCGCTAATGTAGCGAAACAGCCAGGCTCTGGCATAGGCCCACTGTCGGTCCAACGTGCGCGGCGCAAGCTCCAGAGTTTCAGCGATTTCCTCATTGCTCAAGCCCCCGAAGAATTTCAGCACGACAATGCGCTCCAGTTCGGGATCTTCTTCCTTGAGCCGCGCCAGCGCTTCGTCCACCAGCAAAACTTTGTCGTCGGGGGTCGTCTGAGCCAGTTCCAAATCCTCGATGTTCAGCCGCATCTGACCGCCGCCATGCTTGAGCCGGGACTTGTGGCGTGCCCGCTCGATCAAGATGCGGCGCATTGCCTCAGCGGCAGCGCCGAAAAAATGCGCGCGGTTTTGCCACGTTCGGTCCCCGTCGGACACCAGCCGCAACCAAGCCTCATGCACCAACGCCGTCGGCTGAAGCGTTTGGCCGGACATTTCCTGCGCCATTCGCGCGCCCGCTAAGCGCCTCAATTCGGCATATACGAGTGGAAGCAGCTTTTCGGCCGCGCCTTCTTCGCTGCGACCAATCGCCTGCAGGACCTGCGTGATTTCAGCAGCTTCAGGCATGATTGCTGCCTTATACACCCGCAAAAGTTGGGTTCCAAGACAAAAGCGCGGGGGGGAGGTGGGCACGCAGGACGGTAAAAGCTCTGGTCGATCCCGGGAATTAAAGTAAGGTGCAAACATTTTGGCGAACTTTGGGAGCTTTCCGCCGCATTACGGGAGGAATGGAGACATGTTTTCAACCTTTGGAACTAAACGGGCTGCGGTCCGGAGGCCAGCCGCTCGCATGGCCGGTGGCCGTGATCGTAGAACGCAACCCGCCAGCACGCGAAATCCACGACAGGCTTGTATGGGACTTCAACGGAATTGAACCGCACCTCGAGCCTCGACTGGAAATGCAGAACGCCTGCTTGCAGGAAGAGGTGATGGAAGCCGAAGCCTTCGGCGAACTGGTGGGCCAAAGCGCGGCGCTGCGGCACATCGTCAGGTAGATTGGCGCCGCTTGAATGGCTTAATTGTGCGAAATTTACGTTCATGTCGCGCAGAAGCCAAAGGTTTTCAGCTTTCGAGATGTTGTCCAAATCCAACTTGTAGCCGCAGCCGCCTTCGGTTACAAAAAACGGCAATGGAACGAATCAGGCGCGCGCTGCCTTGGGTGTTGTTTCTTGCCCCTTGCCATTTCGTTTCCGCACAAATTGATCCCGTCCGGCGAGACCTGATTCAGCTCGGCTACAATCAGGCGGTTCAAGGCCACTCACCCTTCGCCGGTTACGCCTTTTATTACCACAATCAGCCGGATTTTTTGCGGACCAATCTGACATTGCGATTAGCCGTCGCGCCGGTTTATCTGGATTCTGAACTCGGCTTTGTCAACGGCTTGGGGCCCAATACAGATTTTGCTCTTGGTCTGGCCGGCGGCGGATTTGCCGACAGCTACGACGAAATTCGCGGCGGCACGTATTATCCGGGCGAATCCTTTGACGGCCACAGCGCTGAACTTTCCGCCAGCATTTATCACCTGTTCAATCCCGCCGATGAGATTCCGCTGAACTTCATGTTGCGCGGCATCGCGCATTATTCGGTTTACGCCGCCCGCGACGGGACCGCGACGGGTTTCCAGTTGCCAGACGACCACGGCACCTTCAGCATTCGGGCCGGGCTGCGCTGGGGCGGTGTCGAGCCGACGCTTTTGCCGGCGTTGGCCATGGAGTTGTCCGCATGGTACGAGGGCCAATTCCGCACCGACACCGGGACCTACGGCATTAACGGCGACCGCAAACTCAATCAGCAATCGCATTTGTTCTGGGCCAGGGCTGCACTGGTGTACACGTTACCGAAAAGCCAGCAGAACTTCTCAGCGAGCCTGACGGCCGGCGCGAGCATTGACGCCGACCGTTTCAGCGCGTACCGGCTGGGCGGATTTCTGCCGTTGATGTCGGAATTTCCGTTGTCGTTGCCGGGCTATTATTTTCAGGAAATCAGCTCCCGGAACTTTGCGCTGGCCAACGTGAATTATTCCCTGCCGCTCGATCCGAAAAAACGCTGGGACCTGGGTCTGAACGTGTCCAGCGCCTTCGTGGATTATCTGCCCGGCGAAGGCCAGCCTGGCAACTGGCTCAACGGCGTGGGCGGCGGCCTTCTGTACCATTCGCCGTCCGACCGGTTGAAAATCATCGCCGGCTGCGGTTACGGCGTGGACGCCATTCGTTCGCGCGGTCGCGGCGCCGAAAGCGTCGGTATTTTGATTCAACTGGATTTGGGCCGCACGCGCAGCAAGACCTTCAACGCGCCGAATCAGTTGCACTGGCGCGGCTGGCAATGGCTCTTTAACGGTTGAAATTGTCTGCACGCGACGCTTGATTTACCGCCTCGGAGCCCGCTATTTTCTCGCCAGGCAGCAAGGGAATCACGATGAAATAAGCGCCACGAAGAGAAAAGACGAAACCACCTTTTGCCAACTCAGGAATAAACCAAACTGGAGGTTTCCAAGGACCGTGCCATGTGGCCGCGTCGAGCATCAAGTTCGTGCTGTATCGGACCTACGAAACGCAGTTTGCACCGCTTCCATGGCGTGCTTGAATTTTTCACCGGATGGTGTTTGAGGAAGGCATGCCGGATCACGATGCACGGGCAAATTTAACCGGTATTCGCCTCGCTCGCACGATCCTGTAGCCCCAAGATTGCGCAACCATTTGAGCATGGTTGTATTTTCACCAACGACAACCGCACGCAGCGTTTGGATGCCATGTGTTCCAGCCACCAGGTAAAGAAGCGCCAATAAAATCGTGCCCAAGCCTCTGCGCTGGAAAGCGTCTATCACCGTGATCGCTATCTCGCCCACGGTCGGTTCACCTTTGATCCGAATAAATCGAGCAACGCCAAGTCCTGGATGCTGCGGGTCGGATGAATCCAACGCAACCCAGGCAACATGATCATGCTGATCAACTTCGCTGAAGTACCGTAACTGCTGGTCACTTAACTGCGCGGCAGACGTGAAGAATCGAAAATATCTAGCCCCAGGCGATAGCGCTGCCATTCCATTTTGCATGCGCACCCGATCTTCGGGCAGGACGGACCGCAGCAAAACGTGCGTGCCGTCCTGCAACGTGAACTGTATGGGTTGCTTGGGGTCGAGTTGCATCAGGGTTCACATTCACGTTCCATGCGCCGAAGGCATCCAATGAAATCTTGGGAGCATCGGATGTGGTGCGACGACCAACAGCGTTCACGTTCAAGGCCGGAAGACTCTTGCCTTGGTGGCCGGGCGGGCTGGTTGCGCCACAATAAGGCATAAACCGGAATATCCACCGCCAGCGTCATCATAATGAGAGTATTCATTCTTCTTCCGTTTGGTTCCGGTGTTTCAAAGCCGCAACCGTGGGCCGCGCGGAGCAAGCGATGAATTGATTTTAGTTGTGTTTCCCAATTGTCGGATGCAGTTGGTGGAGCGCCGGCTGCAATGCGGAGAAAAAGAGATATTGGGAGAGAAGATCCAACGCGCACATGTGAACCAGTGCAGGTTTGGCGCGGGGACCGAGCAAGCGACGTAACGGCTCTTCCAACTGTGCTGCGTGTGCCTGCATCATGGTCACCACGCCATCGCAGGCAGGACCCGGCTCCATCAGTTGGCGGATAATCAGGCGAATCGGCCAAAGTGAATCGCCTTGTAGCGGGAGTGAGAAGAACAGTGGCGGAATTCCATAGTGCCGCCGCTGTGTTGATGTCGCCAAAGCCAATCGCATGCCACCAATCTGCATTTGTCCGACAAGCGATTGGGCCGCACGCTCGACGGCCGCCCGGTAAAGCTTCTCCTTGCCATGAAAATGGTAATTGACGTTCGACACGTTGGTATGGGCAAACCTGCAAATATAGCGGATGGATGCTCCGTGATACCCCTTTTCAGCAAAAGCTCGTAACGCGGCATCCAACAAACGTTGCTCTGTGCTTGGTTGGTCCCCTGCTTTCTCGTTCTTGCGACGTCGCGTTGGCGGATTGGTAGTGGTGTTAGTAGTGGTAGTGACCATAATTAAGTTGTGAATGTCTGCTTCGCGGTTCAGTCCTCTCCCAGTTAACGGACTTGGCTTGCGAAGTCGCGCGTTACACCCCAATCACAATAGTTTCCGTTCCGGGTTGGAAGATTCATTCTTTGCGGTCGAGTGGATTTGTTGTGCCGGAACAAGGCATAACTGATGGCTTCTGATGCGAACAACAGAATTTGTCCATCTTCCAGTAGATGTAAAAATGCAGTCTATACATCTGCCACCACAATATGCAGACCACACCGACAAACAGCCATGCGGCGATGGAAAGCCATTGTAGCGTTCGGGTTCGTGGTGATCTCTTCATAGGCTCTTCCTTTGATTTTTGCGTTGGCACATGGGGTTGGCTGCCAAGCTGAACAACTCTTGAATTCTCGCTTTTAACTGGATATGAAAATCCTCCGCTTTTACGACGAATGCGTCAGCACCTGCTTTTTTGGCCATTAACCATGAAGGGGGACTATCGTCTGAGGTGATCATGATGATGACAGGCGGATTCTCAAATTGCTTACCTTGACCAAGACTCCCCAGCACTCTTGGCGATGAAGAAATGTCCGGCGCAAATGCGGTATCGGTGCTCGAAGTCATGGGACGGTGGGCGGAAAAGCCTCATTTTTTGATTCGCGAAGGTCAGAAGTCGCTTGAGCCAGGATGCCAACCAAAGCCTGGTTCCAACCGTCCATCAGCGCGGCGGGGGTGGTGGAGCTTATGGGGGTCCGGCGTGAATAATTTCGTTGGAGAATTACCTTTCCGGGCAGTCCATTGGTCGCGTCCATGAATGTCACCTGCATTGCGAGAACCGCATAGGGACTTCCTAGCTTGCGAATGTCACCGTAGAGTTGGTTGATTGTTATCTCAGCAATCGTGTCCGGCCTGACTGCGCTTCCTGGTTGGACGACCTCGCTGAAGTTGCCATCCCGGCGGAGCATCTCACTTATCGGGCCAATCAATCCTTCCGCCGGCAGACCCAGAAACCCGGCGTAAGGATCGCGCTGGTAGGCGAATTCTCCAGTTCGATAAATCAATGGACGGCCATCGAACGGAGGCGCGATTTGCAGGGTCCTGATTTCGATCACCGGACCATTCCAAGAAGCGTCTTTGGCAGACAATGCCGGCGTGCTGAACGCGAACGTCTGCTCATTCAAAGTGGGCCTGGACACGCAACCGCTGAAAGTGAATGCAAACGTCAATAGGATGGCGCCGGAAATCCAAGCGGCCCACTGAGAGCGGCAAAAGACAGATGTCGTGGCTTTGAAATGTTCGTAACATTTCATCGTGTTCCGGGAGTTTCCACGCCTTGAACTGGCGCGGGCGGTTTTCCGAAAAGAAAACCGGAGGGGTATTGTTTCAGTTGGGTCAGAACGTCGTCCATGTCACGCATGGTTTGCTTGGTATTTGTAAGCGTCTGGTTCAACGCGTTAAAATCAATGCTCGTCACACCCGGCTCCACCCTGGCAACCACGTCCTGCAATTGACCAACCAGACTGTCCAAATCATGGGTCAATCTCTCCAGCTTCATCTTCTGAACCGTGTTGTCAGTGTCCTCGATGAGGGATTTGAGTTTGGTATTGCTGCTCCGCAAGTCGGTCAGCAAAGAATCGGCATTCGTACTCAACGTGCCGAAATCGAATTGCCTTGCGTTGTCCAGGACTTGCCCCGCTGTTTTCAAGTCGCTCAAGAGGAGTTGGTTCATGGCGTTGAAATCGAGGCTCTCGATGTTGTGCAGCGTTTTTTCCACCGAGGCGAGCAACTCCCCGAGTTCGGCCGGAGCGGATGGGATATAGGTATAGTGCGGTGTCCAAGGTACCTGCACTGGCGGATTTTCGGTTGGGTCCACGTATTCGAGCGAGAGGACGCTGGTGCCGGTGATGCCTTTGGCTTTGATGCGCGCCCGAAGGCCTTGCTTGATGGCGGCCTGAAGCAACTCGTTTCGTTTGGCACCGGGCGTACCTGGCGCAATGTCATTGCGCATCTCGAAATCCACCACGACATAGTTGGGCTGGGTCAGCTTGTATTCGATCCAGGAAAAATCAATGCCGGTGACCTTCCCCACGCGCACTCCGCGCAATTCAACGGCGGAGCCGACTTCCAGTCCGGTCACGTCTCCTTTGATGTAGGTTTCAAATTCGCTCTTCGGTTGGAAATAACTCCGCGCGCCAAACGCCAGAAGGCCCGCGACCAGCAGCGCTACTCCAACGAGGGCGAACAAACCGAGCTTAAAATTATTGATGGGTTGGCTCATAGGAGATTAGAGGTGGAGACCGGAAGCGACTGCGTCCGGTTGGCGGTTGAAAAAGCGACGCACCCACGGATCGGCAGAATGATTACGCATATCAGCGGGCCGGCCCTCGGCGATGATCGTCCGGGCATGGCTGTCGAGCATGATAACGCGGTCAGCAATCTCGTAGATGCTGGCCAGTTCATGCGTCACGATGACAAAGGTGATGCCGAAACGACGGGCCAATTCCTTGATCAAGAGGTCCAGGTCCGCCGAGGTCACCGGATCCAATCCTGCCGATGGCTCATCCAGGAACAGTATTCGCGGACCCAGCACCATCGCCCGCGCGATGGCAACCCGCTTCTGCATGCCGCCGCTCAATTCGGAGGGGAATTTCTGGGCCGCTGCAGCCAGTCCGACCAATTTCAACATGGCCAGCGCCGCAATCTCTTTCAAAGGTTCGGGCAGGGCCGATAATTCATCCAGCGGCAGGCGCACGTTTTCCAAAACGGTCATCGAGCCGAACAGCGCGCCGCTCTGATACGTGACCCCGAACTTTCTGAGCAGAAGCCGGCGTTCGTCGTCCCTGGCCGCGATGAGGTTGCCTCCTTCTATCCACACCTCACCTTCCAGCGGCGAATAAAGGCCGATGAGGTTCTTCAGCAACGTGCTCTTGCCACTGCCCGAGCCGCCCAATATCACGAACACTTCACCCTGCCGCACCTGAAAATTGATGTTCTGGAGAATAACGTTCTCTCCATACCCAACCTTGAGGTTGCGCACGGTGATGATGATTTCGTCTGTGTCGTTCATCGCTTCAGGACAAAAAAGAGAATGGAAAAAATGGCGTCGGCGATGACAATCAGCACGATGCTGGTCACCACAGCGCGCGTGGTCGAAACTCCGACCGCGCTCGGGCCTTCTTGTGTCTGTAATCCGCGCAAGCAACCGACGGCGGAGACAATCACTCCGAACACCACACCTTTGGCTGCGCCCAAGGCAATATCGCTCAACTGGACCGCGGAGGTCAGTTGGTGAAAAATCAGCGACAAGGGAAACCCCAAACCGAGAGCGACCAATACACCGCCGACGATGCCCAGAAAGCTTGCGTAAAAGGTCAGCAGCGGTGTCAGCAGGATTGCGGCGGTGATGCGCTGGATTACTAGAAAACGGATGGGATCAAGGCCCAGGGTTTGCAACGCGTCCAGTTCTTCGTTGACTTTCATTGTGCCGATTTCCGCCGCAAACGCCGAGCCGGAGCGCCCCGCCAGCAGGACCGCGGCGAGGAGCGGACCCAGCTCGCGCACCATCACCAGTCCAATCATGTTCACCACGAAGATTTGGGCGCCGAATTGCGCCATTGGTTGGGCGGCTTCAAAGGCGATGATCATGCCGACCAGAATGCTGACGAGCGAGACGATGGGCACGGCGTTTGCGCCGGCGATTTCAAAAACCCGGCGAACTTCCGGCCAGCGCATTCGTTTCCGCTTCAGGAGAGTCGGCAACAAGCTGCGGGTGACGCTTCCGAGAAACTCAACCTGCTGGCGCAAATCCGAGGCCGCCTGCCTGACTCCGACGCCCACTTCTTCGGGTAGTGGATGGCATTTGACCCGCGTCGGCGGGCGAAACGTTTCGTAGTCCTGCGATGTGAACGCGTGAAAGAGTTGTTCCAGCCCCGCTTCCAACCCACCGACCGAGACTGACGCTCCCGGCGTCATTCCCCCCATGCTCATGTAACGCAGCAGCGCCAGCCCCGCGCCATCGCAGACCCGCAAACCGCTCGCGTCCACCTCGAGCTTTTCGAGCCTCACATCGCGCAAACCCTGCTGCAAACGGTCCCAGCAGTTCACGGTCGTTTGCGCATTCAACCGGCCACGAAGCGCCACACGAGCGTATCCCGGAGGCCCGAACTGCAGGTCCAGGTTCAACTCGTTTTGCGGACGTTTGCCGCTCATAAACCCTTCACTTGTTCTGCTTTTCCAGTTGGATAATCAGCAGTTTCGAATTCATAAATCAAACCATTTTTCCATTGGTAATTGTTATTGGTTAATAACCGGCAGAGGAAACCGAGCACTTGTGAATCGCCTTCGAAAATCGCACCGGGTGGGTTTCTGTGCGGCGCGACGCTGTGCTTTGTCGCCCGATCTGAAAACAATCGCACCAGCTTTTCTTGAACAGCCGGGTCGTGCAGATTGCCCAGATGCCCGCCGTGACGATACTCAACCAAATGGTCGCCAAAGGTCGAACGAAACCACAACAGGTCAGCTGGGGTGAGCAGAAAGTCATCGTCGCAAATTTGAACGCGGATTTTTGGATTGCCGCGGAGCCATTGGGTGCTTCGGGTCAGATCACAGTTGGCCAGAGCTTCCGCGCGATCCGTCACACGACCCGTTTTGATCAGATACGGAATCAAAAAGCGGTTCGCATACTCGCCGTAGCTGATCTGCTGAATTTCGCGGATGGAATCCTGCCGAACGAATTTGCTCGGGTTGACCTTGAGCACGCCGAGGTTGTGTTGCCGCTGGCTGTCCTCGATAACATCCATCAGCGTGAAGCGAAATGACAATCCAATCAGGAAATCAGACTCGGTGCGAGTCAGTGGGAAATCGCCCAAAACGTCAAGGCGGTTGTCGGCAAAATACAGGGCCTTGTAGATGGACTCGTTGATGCGCTGTCGGCGCTCGTCCACCGGCCACGCCAGCGGCGCATCGAAGATTTCGTCCAGCCGACGCGCCGCGGCGCCTAGCTGGGGGGGCGGGTTGACGGCGACGTAATGATCAAACGTCAGTCCGCCAAGCTGGCCGGCGTCGTCGCGGGCGGCAACCATCAGAGTAAGATAGGCGCCGTGAGAAACGCCGGTGAGATTGACACCAGTTATTTTCTCGCCCTGCCACGTCCGCACGTCTGCCAGGATGAGCTTGAGTGCATTCACCACGTCGTCGCAATCTGCCGGCCCGTAACCTGGCACGGCCACAGTAGAGGCCGACTCCATGAACTCTTTTTCAAAAGGACTCGAAATGGCCACCACGGAATAACCATGCCGATACATCATGTCCGCATAAGCCAGCGTGGTGCGGTCGTAACGGTAAGCACCCAGGCCGGGAATGTAGATCACCAGCGGAGCGGGTTTCTTTTGCATCCAGCAGGAGAAAGGCAGTTTTTTGCCCGTGGCCGGCACCAGGACTTTGCGCGTGACCGCCTTGTCCGCGAAATTCGCAATCACGGGCTTGAACAGCACCGTGCGGATCGTAGGATTGGGATTGTCATTGGTGTCGTAACTTGGAATGTAGTCAAGGATGAGCCGCTGACGGTTCAACGAATAAAGCGTGCGGATTGCCTCATAGGAATCTGCGAACGAATCCAGCTGTCGCTTGTAGTCAGGGGCATTGCCGCTGATGTTATTGAACCCAATGCCTGGCTGGATGGCGTTCGCCCAGATTTCGCCAGGATAGGCCGCTCCAATCCAAAAACCAATGTCCAACGGCAAGTCCACCAGCTTGCCAATCGCGTCTCGGCCATTGCTCGGACCAAGGAGTGGAAGCACCAAATAAAACCCTGACCCGGAACCCCATTGGCCCAGAGTTTCGCCAAAATCCCTGTCGGAACGGCCGATCTTCCAATGCGTCGCCGGATCGAAAAGGCCTCCCAGGCCGACGGTGGAGTTGGCGCCGAAACGTTCCGTCTCCACCCACGCGCCGTGCCACTTGCCCTCGCAGCAATTGTTGAACAGCCTGACCGGATAAGCCAGGTTATGCCCCCCGTTATTGATCATGGTGCGGACCGGCTTCGGCACCACAAAGTTGTAGCTAAAACTCAAGGGATAAATGATTCCACGAAAAAACCAATCGTTCACCGTCCAGGAACAACGGTTGAAACCTTCAATGGGATCGGGCACCGCATCGAAATAAAGCATCTGCCCGGGCTGCAATTTTTCTTCAGGTTGATTCGATGCCGATGTTTGGGCATAAAGACGCCCGGAAGACCAGGTCACAAAAGCGGCCAATAAAACCGTTTGGAGGCTGAACAAATAACATCTTACGCCCGCCTTTTCACGGGTTGAACCGGGAGGGAAGTGCCCGTCTGTGTGTTCGGCCGGGGAGGAAGCCAGCCGACGGCTGAACGCCAGGCCAGATGCACTGAGCGTGGGCAACCCACATAAGGGACGGGCGACGGGCACTTCCCGAAAGCATTTAGCCAGCCAAAAGGCCCAAGAAGCTGTTAGATTCGGCGTGTTCACGGTTCCCTGGCGGTTGATGGAAGTTGAGTTGTTTTTCATCTGATGTTTCCCTTGCCGCCTGCTTCGCAAATCATGCCTTGTTCAAAATTCTTGATCCGGCGGCGAAGCCTGGCAAAGGCCGCGTTTTGTATCTGCCGCACGCGTTCGTCCGTGATGTTGAGTTCCTTTCCGACTTCTTCCAAATTTTTGGGATCGTGTCCGTTTAACCCAAAGCGCGAATACAAGACGGCCTTTTCACGACGGGTAAGCGTGTCAATGATTTTTCGCACCATCGCCCGGTTGGTTTCCCTTTCGAGTTGCTGGTAGGGTGTTTCGGCTCTTTCATCGGCAATGACCTCGGCATAACTGCGCGAGCCTTCACCGTCGGTTTCGGCATCGAGCGAGACTGGTTCAACGACCGCCATCCGCATTCTCGCGATTCGGGAGGCGGCGGTTCCCAACTCCGCCGCCAATTCCTCATCCGTGGGATCACGGTTCAATTCTTCCTGAAGTCGCAAAGAAACCCGGCGCATCTTGCCAAGCTTTTCCATAACGTGCATCGGCACGCGCGTAGCCTTTGACTGGTTGGCCAAAGCCTGGAGGATCGCGTGCTTGATCCACCCTGCGGAATAGGTGGACAGCTTCGCACCCTTGCCCGGGTCGAACCGTTCAACCGCCCTCATCAAGCCAATGTTCCCCTCGCTGATGAGGTCCAGCAGCGGCAGTCCCATCCCTTCGTAACCCCGAGCGGTCTTAACCACCAACCGCAAGTTGGCCTTGATCATCTGGTCACGAGCTTCCGTGTCCCCGTTCTTGATGCGAGCAGCCAGTTCGATTTCTTCCTGCTGCGTGAGTAGTTTCACGCGTCCAATTTCCCGCATGTAGAGCGTAATGCTCGTCTCGCTCCCTTCTTTCGAAGATTCCTTTCGGCTTGCGAAGCGCGCGTCAGTCTCGGAATCTGCGTCCCATTTGTTTGTGGCCTCGTCATTTCGGGCGTTCTCTACCGGCGCCAGCTCATTTTCGCCTGGAGTTTTCAAATCCTCCGGGTTGAAGCGACCCTCGGAGCTTCGATGAACGCCAAGGAAGGTTTGTCGGCAGCCAACCGATGAGTTCTCAACCCGTCGGCAAGTCGCTCGTTCATTTGTTGGGGAAAGGGCTATCATAGAGTTCGATTAAATTTTGGCGCATTCACAGGTGTTTGTCGGTCGAAGTTGAGTTCGTTTTTGGGGCTTCACTCCATTCACCCAGGCGGTGGCCTGCTTCGGATCGAAAAAGGAGGTCAGAACCACACCGTCATTTCGGACGATGTTCTCGACCTGTTTGGCGTAGCTGGCCTGTTCTGGATGAACCACGAGCGCAACCCGGGCGTTCTGCGGCAGGTCTGCGGACAGACCTTTGGCAAACACGAACAGTTCCAGTGGCGTTAAGGTCCGCAACTCGGTGAAATCCACCACCATTCGATTCCAACGCTTGGCTGCCAGCAGTCCGGTCGTTTCGTAGCGAACGGCCACAACCTCAACCGGCGGCATCTCACCCTCGTAGGTTAGAAACACGCATTGCTCTTCTTCGACTGGATTTATGAAGTATGACATGGTGGAACTCCTTCCATTGAATCTCGTTGCACCCGCCAGACGAGCCGGCGGCGCAGCAGGCCATCGGGATTGCCACTATCAGCCGTCAGCGGCAGTTTCGGGAAACACTCCCGAAGTTTCGTTTTCAGTTGGGCAGGAAGATCTCCTGACTTTACGATAAACGCGTCGGCGCCAGCGGTTTTGCTCATCATTCTGAAAATGGAGTTATCGTCCGAGGTCACCATGAAGATGATGGGCGGGTCAGCGAACTGCTTTATGTATCGCGTGGCTTCTGCTCCGTTCAGGTGCGGCATTTCAAAGTCCATCAGGATCAAATCCGGCGACAGAGTGGCGGCATACTGGAGTGCTTGGCGGCCATTGACCGCGGCACCCACCACTGTAAAGCCGCCCTCCTTGGCCAGAATTTGGGAGAGGATTTTCAACATGAGCAAAGAGTCATCCACCAATAGTGTTCTGATGCTGGTTTTGCCTGGATTGGGTGGACAGGGAGTGAGTGCATGGCCCTGGCCATCTCGTGCCAGGTGAAGTTCGCAGGCACACTGCCGAATTTGTGTTTCGGTGAGCTGAACTGTGCGCTTAACAACGCTCGCGAGGTCTTTGCTGCTCGGTGGACTGCTAATCTTGATTGTCTGGCGTTGCTCTTTCATAGTGCTCTTTCCTTTCGAGTAAGGCTTCGGATGTGGAGATTCCTCTCGGGCCTCATGTACCGGTTGTTCCTCCAGCCGGGCCTTTTAGTTCAGCCAGAAGCTCGCGTTCGGTGCGAAGCCAGTCGTCCAGATCGCGAGGCAGACTGCCGGGTGCCCGAAGGATTTCATCGGCGCGCCGGCGAGCGTGTTTTTCGAAGGACGCTGGAGGGTCAGGTTCCGGTTTCGCGCGTTGGTTTTGTTTTTCATACAACCTCGAAACGTCTTGGAGCAAATCGGGGCCAAGTGGCAGCGGACAGAGCGCCTCCCACGCGTATCGGTGGTCGGAAGATCTTCCAAACAAGCACACCTTCAGGTAAAGCGGGTGAGCCACGATGACAGTTTGCCGACCGTCGGTGAATTCCAAGTGGTGGTGGAAAATGGCGGATCCGGCATGATGATTCTCGAAGCCGGAGGTCATATCCATCGGTTCATAGAGTGAAAGTTCGTATTTCTTGGCAATCGCCCGAGCAATCCTCTCCTTATCGGGCGCAATCCAACCCTGCCGAGGATACCAGTCCGACGGGTCCTGGTGGGGGACCGACAACATGACATACCCTTTGGAGAAAATTAAAAAGGCGAATCCCGCCTCGGTCGGCAAGGCGGATTCCCGGAGAAAACGCGTCAGTTCATCATCATTGAGCGCTTCGCCAACCACCGCCCGAATGGTTTTGATGGCGCCCAACAAGTTTGTTGGCGGGGCTATTGGGGGCGGTCTTTGCGAATTCAATCCGATCAGTGTGTTCACGGTAGTTGAGGAGTTGAGACTGGCATTGGGCTGTTGGGGCCGGTGCCGGCCAGTGCGGCATGGGCGACTCCCAGACGCTGCGAGCCATCCGTCGCAAGGTTTGCGGCGTCCGGCTGAATGATATTTGTGATGGTCTCGGCGCCGTTGTCGGCCAAGCCGGTCTTTTTGTCCGGCTTGTTGCTCCGCCGGCGCTTTCTGATCTTGGCCCTGCGCCACAGCGCGTATTTGTAGGCGACATACCCAACCAACAGAACCGAGCCCAACCCAATTACGCCGTGAAATACGCGGTCGAACCAAACCATGACTTGCTGAATCTGATTGTGAAACAAAAAGCCAGTGGTGATATAACAACCACCATAAAACAGCGAAGCCAATCCGTCGAATAGCAAGAACCGCCGGGTGCTCATTCCCAGTGCGCCCGCGAGTGACGGCATCACCGCACCGGGAAGGAATTTTGCAACGGCCAGCGCCAACAAACCGTAGCGCGCGACGACCGCGCTTGCGTGCGCACTGGAAGCGTTGCGAGAAAACGACCAGCGACTGAGCAAGTGCAGCGCGCGTCCGCCGCCCTTGCGGCCCAGATAGAACCAGAGCAAATCTGCCAGAAGCGCCGCCGCCGCGGTCATACCCGCTGCCAGCACCGGGTTCAGCCGACCGCCCGCTGCCAACGAGCCCGCCACCAACAGGCACGGCGGGGCGGGAACCGGCAACCCGGCTTGATCGGCAAAGACGATGGCGAAGACAGCCAAACCGCCAAAACTCGTCAGGAATTGTGTGATGTCATTCATAAGGCAATCGTTTCCGGTTGGCACATCGGCGGACAACCGGCAGACGCGCCGGTTCGTCGTGCCAGACCGTAGCAAACAACAGGATCAGCAGAATGGAGGCGGTCATCGTTAAGGGAATCATCATAGTTCTCCTTTCCTTCAACTCACGGCGATAACCGAGGCCTTGCCGAAAGGTTCAACGCGGACTGTTCCGGCGGCGTGCGGATCGACCGCCGGCTCGCCATCCACCAGAAACAGATATTGATGATGGCCATGCGTCAGCGGCACTTGGATGAACCACCAGCCATCCGGACGCCGCTCCATCGGCAGCGAAGTTATGTCCCAATCGTTGAAATCTCCCACCAGCCTCACCGACTTGGCGTCACGGTTTGCGTAGCAATAAAAGTTGACCGGCTTGGTCATTCGCCTCGCCAAATAGGGCGATGTTGCCGGTCGGTCGAAAACTGGATTCAGCGTGTTGGTCATATTTGCTCCTTTCATCGGGATGGCTGGTCGTGCCAGAGCAGACCCAGAAAAAGTAGAGTCAAAACCAGAATGATGGTCAGTTGAATGGACATAGTTCACAGTCTTTCTCGATTTGCGTTGGTTTGGTTTACAGCGGCAGCAGAAGCCGAAGCCGACGAGGCTTGAGTCTCCCATCCGCCGCCGAGCGATTTGTAGAGCGCGATGACATCCGTGGAAACGGTTCGGTCGCTTTGGACGAGCGCGTCCTGCGCCTGATAGAGCGAGCGTTCGGCGTCCAGTACGTTGATGAAATCGGACAGGCCGTTGGCGTAGAGTTGATTCGCCAGGCGCAAGGATTCCTGGCTCGACTTGACCGCGTCTTCCAGCGAACGCCGGCGCACCTGTTCCTTGGCGTAAGCCACCAGAGCATTCTCCACGTCTTCGAATGCGCTCAACGCGGTTTGTTCATAATTCGCCAGGGCCTGTTCCTGCCGGGCATTTTGAACCTTGATGTTGGCACGGATACGACCGGCGTCGAAGATTCGCCATTGCACGGCGGGTCCCACTGACCAAAACTTGCTATCACCCGTGAACCACTCGTCGGCGCTGACGCCTTGGAATCCGGCGACACCGGTGAGATAAAATTTCGGGAACAAATCTGCTTTGGCCACGCCAATGTTTGCCGTCGCTGCGGCCAATTGCCGTTCGGCCAGCCGCACGTCGGGACGGCGTAAAAGCAATTCCGAAGGCAAACCCGCAGGCACCGTTGGTGGCGCGGTGGGAATAGGCGCTACGGCGGACAATTCGGTCTGCAACGCTTCAGGTGGCTGTCCCAATAAAACACCGAGCCGGTGAATGGAAGCCTGGAGCGCCGTTTCCAGCGTGGGGACAACCGCGCGCGTGGTGGCCAGCAGCGTGCTGGCTTGTTGCACGTCGAGGTTGTTTGCCAAACCGTTCGTGTACCGGTTTTGCGTAAGAGCCAGCGATTGCTCCTGCGCACGGATATTTTCGCGGGCAATCTCCAGTTGCCGCTGATAACCACGCGCTTCGACGTAATTGCGCGCGACGTCGCCAAGCAGCGTGACTAGAACGTCGCGCTCACCGAACTGCGCGGCGGCGACTTGTGCCTTAGCCGATTCCACGGCGCGGCGTTTGCCACCGAAAATGTCAATCTCCCACGAGGCGTCGAAACCGGATTGATAGTAGTTGTTTTCAAACGGTATGCCCGGCGGCAGATGGTCGCCGGGACCAACCAGCGGTTGGTTCTGGCTTTCCCGCTGGCGTGCATAGGAACCGGAAGCATCTACCGTCGGGAATAAATTTCCGACGGCGATGCCGTATTCAGCGCGCGCCTCGCGCACGCGCGCCTGGGCGATTTTCAGATCGAGGTTGGATTTCGCCGCGCGCGCAATCAGCGAATCCAGTTCGGAGTCGTGGAAATATTTCCACCAGCCGGCGAGTGCGGCGGAGCCGTTGGTTTCGCCGCCGTTCAGCGGTTCTCCCCAGCGCGCCGGTGTTGACACAGCCGGCTGGTGATAATCGGGGCCGACACTGGGAACGTCGGCGCAGCCACCGGTGAAGAGTGCCAGAAGCGCCATGATTGACAAACGATTCAGTTTCATATTTTCCTTTCGAGCTGTGCTGCTTGTTTGGTTTGTTGGTAATCTTGCTTCTGCCGGACAACCAGGACCGGGCAGGGGGCATGGCGGATCACATATTCAGCCGCGCTTCCGAGCAAAGCCCGTTTGAAAGCGCCATAGCCGTGAGTCGCCATGACGATCAAATCCGCGGAAATCTCACGGGCCGTCTCCACAATTTTCTGGAAGGCTCCCCACGCACCGAAACAAACGAGCTTTTCGCCGTTCCGTGCGGTTGGAATCTCATTGGCGATTTCATCCAAAGCCTCGCGTGCCGAGTCCATCACTACATCCGCCGCCGTTCCCGCCTCGAAACAACCTGAATTTGGCAACTGGGCCACATGGAGCAGGCTGATTTTCGCGCCGCATTGTTCAGCCAAACGGATCGCGGTTTTTACCGCCTCTTCCGACCGTTCTGAAAAGTCGGTGGGAACCAAAATCGCCTTCCAAGTAATCGGTGATTTCGTCTCGAGGGATTCAGCGTCGGTTTTTTTCATAATTCTCCTCGTTTACGCGCGAACGCTCTCCAGCAAATCCGCCGATAGCGCTGTCTCCACGACTCCGTCAATCGGCGGACACACGGTCGCGCGAACGATATTTGCGGGGTTGATGGCGCCAATCCCACCCGCCTTCAAACGAAACGGAATGGCTGGCAGGTCCATCAAATGGTTCCAAAGCTGGCGCTTTTCCTGAATGGTTTCCGGAACGATGGTTTCCAGCTTCAGGCGGATCATCCAGTCACCAAGCGTGTGAATTTCCGCCAGCATGACGTGTTTATTCTCTGCCGCGGCCGATTCTTCCAGGTCGGCAAGATTGAGCAACGTCTCGTCGTTGACTTCAACCGCATCCACCCACCCGCTTGGCAGCGGCAGTGGTGGTGGCGACGCCGTGTGCGCCAGGATCATGTCAATGGTCCGGGTGGGAATGGCGCTCATACTGTGTTCGGATGCCAACGTGAGCAAAGGCGGACTGAAGAGCCGGGGCGAAACCAACTGTCGCAGCGTTTTCCCCGCAATCTTTTCGTCATTTTGATAGAACCGTGCGCGCGCGCCGTCTTCCGTGCAAATGTCCAGTGTCAGGTCAAGGTTGGTAGTTTTCATATATTTGGTTTTGACGTTGTTTTTTTCTAACTGAGTTCAATGCATCATCACTTCTCTTTTGCCGTCTCCCTTTTTTAGAAACAGCACCAGTGGGACGGACAAAAAGCAAACCAGCGCCAACCAGCGGAATTCGTCAACAAAAGCAAACATGTTGGAGTGCTGAAGCAGCGATTGATACATGACGCCCAAAGTTCCAGGCCCCGCCTGGGCGGCGCCCATCGAAGGGGTCAAAGCGGCCTGCCCCATGTGGACCGCACTCTGATAAGGCAGATCATAGGGCGTCAAATGCGACACGAGGTAGGCCTGGTGCCGCAGGGCGCCGCGCGAGACCATCGCAATCGCCACGGCGATGCCGATGCTGCCCGCCAGGTTGCGCGCCAGTGCGAACAGTCCGGTGGCGTTGCCCATTTGTTCATTGCGGATGGTGGCCAGGGCCACGGTCATCAGCGGAATCGTGGTCAGCGCCATGCCCATGCCTTGAATGAAGTTGGGCCAGAAAAAGTCGTGGCTGCAAATGCCGAGGTTGAAATCCCCCATCATCAAGGAGGCGCCCGCTATCAATATCATTCCGGGGCCAATCAGGAAACGGCTGTCCACTTTCCCGGTCAGAATTCCCACCAGCGGCGTCAGAACCATCATGCCCAGCCCGCGCGGCGCTTGTGCCACTCCGCTGAGATAGGCCGTGTAGCCCATGAGATTGCCGGCCATGAGCGGCTGTAGGTTCATGATGCCATACAAGAGAAGAAAGACCATGGAGATAAGAATGGTGCTGACCAGAAAGTTCCGGTCGGCGAAGACCCGCAAATCCGCGAGCGGTTCGCGCGTCCAAAATTCCCTGATGACAAACGCCACGAACGCGACGGCGGAAATCACCGACAACCAGCAAATGAAATTGGAGTTGAACCAGTCTTTATCCTGGCCCTTGTTCAGCACGGTTTGCATCGTGCCCAGCCAGATCGCCAGGGCGACGAAGCCAAATGCGTCAATACGGCCGCGTTTGGCGTTGCGGATGTATTCCGGGTCGAAGACGAATTGTTGGATCATCCACAGGGCGGCCAGACAGCAAGGGATGTTGATGTAAAAAATCCAGCGCCAGGAATAATTGTCGGTGAGCCAGCCGCCAATGACCGGGCCGACCACGGGCGCCAGCACGACGCCCACCACATAGGCCGCCATGGCCAGGCCCCGCTTGGCGGGTGGAAAACTTTCCATCAAAATGGCCTGCGAGATGGGCTGCAACGCCCCGCCGCCGGCGCCCTGCACAATGGAAGCGATGATCAAGAAGGTCAGATTCGGAGCTTCGCCGCAGGCAAAGGAAGCCAGCATGAAGATGCCGATGCAGATCATGAGAAAGCGTTTGCGTCCACACAAGGCGGAGCACCACGCGGTGGCGGGCAGGACGACGGCATTCGAGATCAGATAGCCCGTCTGGATCCACGTCGCCTGGGATACCGTGGCCGAGAGATTGCCCGCGATATTTTCCAGCGCGACGCTGACGACGGTCGTATCGAGCATCTCGATGAAGGTCGGCAGAATCACCGCCATCGCGATGAGCCACGGATTGAATTTAGGTTGGATGGAACCGTTGGAGTTCATGCTCGATAAAGATTCTGGACCATGGCCTCGATTGAAAATTTCGCCGCGATTATTTCACGCGCACTTTGGGATCCACGGACATGCCGGGGCCAAGCGCGAGCTGCGTGTTGGGATCGTTATCAAAAACGATTTTCACCGGCACGCGCTGCACCACCTTGATGTAATTGCCGGTGGCGTTCTCCGGCGGGAACAGGCTGAACCGCGCGCCCGAACCCGATTGGATGCTGTCCACGTGGCCCTTGAATTTGAACTGCGGATAGGCGTCCACTTTGATTTGAACCGGCTGGCCGGGGCGCATGTGAGTCAGTTGTGTTTCCTTGAAGTTGGCAATGACCCAATACTGATAGGGCACGATGGCCATGAGCGACTGGCCGGGCTGGACATAGGCGCCCTCTTCCACCGCGCGGCGCGTCACCCGGCCGTCTTCCGGCGCGATGACTTGGGTGTAGGAAAGATTCAACTCGGCCTGCCGAAGTTTGGCTTCGTCCTGTTGCACGGCTGCGGTCGCGGTTTCCACCCCGGCCTTGCTCAAGGCCACTTCCGCTTCGGCGGCTGTGACCTGGCTGCGCGCGGCTTCCAAATCGGCCTTGGCCGTCCGCGCTTTTGACTGCGCCGCGTCAAACGCGCTTCGTGAGACCGCGCTCCTGTCCACTGACTCGTAACGCTTGAGATCGTCCGCGGCACGTTGATTTTCCGCGTCGGCGGCAATCACTCCTGCTATAGCCTCTACAACTTTGGCTTCGCTCACTTTTACCTGCGCTTGGGATTCGTCTAACTGGCTGCGCGCCGCCTCCAAGTCCGCACGGGCTTGAGCCAGGCTGGTTTCGTAATCGCGGGGATCAATTTTCAGCAGCACGTCGCCTTTTTTGACCCATTGATTGTCTTTAATCAGCAACTGGGCGACGTATCCCGGCACCTTTGGCGCAATTGGGGTCACGTAACCCTCGATGAACGCGTCATCGGTAGATTGAAACGGCACGACAAACCAGAAGTAATAAACACCCGCAGCCAGCGCCACCACCAACGCCGCGCCTGCGGCGAGCGCACGGCGAAGGCGTTTCTTCGCGGCGCCCTTGTTGGGTGGCGAGCCCGTCGGAATTTTTTCGTCGCCGTTGGGATTTGGGCGCCGCAAAGTTATTGGTGTCTCAACCGCCGTCGGATTGCCGCGCCCAGCAAAATCGGTTGGGGCGCTTTCAGTTAGTGAGTCATGCTTGTCGAGAGTAGTCATAAAAGTTTTCCTTTAATTTCGTTATTGTTAATCATTGTTATTCTCTGCTGTTCTTGGCGCTCTTGGCTTTTGAAGGTTTCTGACCTTCCGCGACGTGCCGAGAATGTTCGTATCCGTCATAATTCGGCGCAAAGCCGTTGCCACCCGGCTGTGAATCTCCGAAATAACGCAAGGCGCAAACAGCCGAACACAGCAAAATCTCCGTGGCTTGTGGACCAGTCGCGCCGTCCGTCTTTTGCGGCAGACGGCAGAACCATTGGCCGTCCACAATCTTCTTCTGGCATACGAAGCACGCCGAGGACACTTGAGTGTTCGACCTCGTGCCCGAATTGCTATGCATGGACGTGGCGGAATTCATTGGCTTGGATGCGATGGAGTTCCCGGAAAATTCCCGCGGCGTGCCACCGAAGCTTCCTGTCGGCCTTCAAGGCCAGCAGGTGCAATACAACCCGCCCGGTGCGGGTTCTGGCTAGGTTTAATTGCCTGTTGATGCTCATCTTTGTCGTTCATGTTCTGTTGGAATTTTTTTATGGGGATACTCTCCCAAACACGCGCCGCCGCAGGTCATGCGACTTGGTTTGTGAAATCGCCACGCCGGAAACACACCTGAAAAAAACGCGGTTAATCCGAACCGGATAGGATGCGAAGCTGAATCCAATCACTGGGACCAATCGTCGGGCTTTGTCGCCCGGTTTGGGTCGAAGGTCTATTTTCATTTTATCGCTTTCAGTCTTAGTTTTCATTTTTCACCATCCGGATTTCGCCTGACATTTCGTCCAAGAAAGTGTAGGGGTCCGAATTCGCACGGGGCGTCCGCGACCAAGATGTCTGTTCTGCGAGCACGCCGACCTGCCGCAATACGGGCTGACGCCCGGGCCATCGGCCGTCCACTTTCAAAGCTCGAAACAATGTGTCCATTCGTGCCGTAATGCGCCGGAACCTTACAAGGTTCGCCAAAATTCTGGTGCCTTGCGTCGCGAGCCAAACCACAGCTATTCGAGAGAATGTCCATCGTGCAGGCACGAACAGGCGAACGTTCTCGCCCGGTTTGGATCGAAGGTCTATTTTCATGTCTTGCCTCAATGCGCGGTTGCTTTTACTGGCGATGCTGCTGTTCAGGTTTCCTTCGTTGGAGTGTTTCCCTGCGTGAGCGACTGCAATTTGGCAAGGACCGCCTTGGGGCTGACGGTGCCGACGATTTTTGCGCGGACAGTGCCGTTGAAGAAAAAAATCAGCATGGGAATGGATTGAATCCCGTAGGTGGTTCCCAAGTCGGGATTGTCATCCACGTTCACTTTGAGAATTTTTGCGTTGCCGTTGCAGGCTTGAGCGACTTCATCCAAAACCGGCTCAACGAGCAGGCACGGTTTGCTCCAACCGGTCAGAAAGCCGACCAACACCGGTTGCGCGCAACGCAAAACTTCCATCTCGAACTCCGGCTCATTGATTTCTTGGACTCGTATAGTTTTCATTTTTCTTACTGTTTTTTACCAATTGCCGGACACTTAATCATGCGCCATGCCAAGATTTATAATTCATTCCAAGTAACTTATAATAAGGACTGTAGTTAACTGTTGAGGCGCTTGAATGCCGCTACGGAATTTTGAACATACGGAATTCCGTCGCATTTTGATTGAAAATCCGTAGGCCACGAGGTATTGAGTCCACTGTGGATACCACCAGCGACAACCGTTTCGACTCCAGGTTAGATTTCGATTTTGCGTCGAGTTTATTGCTCGACCTTGCACGGGAGCGGTCGCTCGAAGGATTGATGGAAAAGTCGGTTGTCGCGGCGATGACACATCATGAAATTGCGCGGACAGAAGTTTGGTTGATTGAAAAAGGCGACCTTTGTTCGCGTTGCGCGCACAGGCCGGAATGTCCCGATCAAACGCGCTGCCTGCATCTGGTCGCCGGCGGCGAAAACCCGCCTGGTAGTGGTGGTGAGCGTGAGGCTTCACGCTTTTTCAAAACCCGGGAAAGAATCCCGTTGGGCGTCGGCTTTCTTGGCCGGATTGCCACGACAGGACAACTGGCCGAGTTGCAGAATGCGGACGAGGCTTCCAGCGATTTTTCCCGCCTCGAATTTTCGCAGGCGGAAGAAATCCGAACCTACGCGGGAGCGGCCATCTCGTTCCGGGGCGAAATCTTGGGAGTGCTCGCCATTTTTTCCCGCGCCAACAGGACGAAGGACAGAATTGCCTGGCACCAAATTTACTCCGATCACTTCGGCGCTGCCATCGCCAACGCGCGGGCGTTCGAGGAAATTCAGCGTCTCAAAGCGCAACTCGAGATGCAGAACGCCTACTTGCAGGAGGAAGTGGTGGAAGCCAAAGCCTTCGGCAAACTGGTGGGCCAGAGCGCGGCTTTGAGGCACATCGTCAGCCAGATTGACCTCGTCGCGCCCACTGAAGCGTCGGTGTTGATCCTGGGGGAAAGCGGCACCGGCAAGGAACTGGTCGCGCACGAAATCCACCAGCGCAGCCGGCGCAAGGACAAACCGCTCGTCCGCGTCAACTGCGCGTCCATTCCCAAGGAATTGTTTGAAAGCGAATTTTTCGGCCACGCACGGGGCGCATTCACCGGGGCGATCAAAGACCGCGCGGGCCGTTTCGAGGCGGCGGAAGGAGGAACGCTCTTTCTCGATGAAATCGGCGAGGTGCCGTTGGACTTGCAAAGCAAATTGCTCCGCGTGTTGCAGGAAAAACGCTACGAGCGTGTCGGCGAAGACCGCACGCGCCTGGCCGATGTGCGGGTCATTGCCGCCACCAACTGCGACCTGAAGCAGGCCGTGGCGGCGGGCCGTTTTCGGGAAGACCTTTACTATCGGCTCAACGTGTTTCCAATCCAGGTTCCGCCTTTGCGCGAGCGGATGGAAGATGTCTCGCTCCTGGCAAAACATTTCGTCGGGTTGTCGGTCAAGGAACTGGGTTGTCCCAAACGGCGATTGACGCGCGCGGCCATCACCAAACTTCAAAATTACCACTGGCCAGGCAACATTCGGGAACTGCGGAACGTGATCGAACGGGCCATCATCATTTCACGAGGCGGGGCGCTGGACTTCGATTTGCCGGCCTCGGAATCCGCGCTGGTTCCACGCCCACCGGCGCGGCAAGAGAGCGAAACCGAGTCGGAATTTCTTACCGAAGCCGAACTGCAACGGCGCGAGCGCGAAAACCTGCTGGTCATCCTTGAAAAAGCGCACTGGAAAATCATGGGCCGCGACGGCGCGGCGGAGCTTTTGGGCGTCAAACCAACCACCTTGATGACCCGGATGAAGAAGATGGGATTACAGCGGCCAGTTTGAAAACGGATTCATCTTTTAGCCATGTGCTCACGCAAACGGCGCTGACGGATGCTGCAATTAAAGCGCCAGCGCCGGGTAGGCATCTTTGGCATTGTGAAGAACAACCAAAAATCCAATATGTCATGCTTCGTTCACGCGGGTCACGCATCGATGCGGTGACATTTTGGCAAACTCCTACGCCCAGACAGCCACCGGATAACTGCAAATTGAATCAGTCTAATTTCCAGTTTCCCATTTCAGATTCGTTGTCAGCATGAATCACAGAAACAGCTTGCGCGGCATTTTAAAGGTGACACTAAATTGATGCTCGGCCTCGTTAGTTAATCAGTAAATCGTCTGGTGTGGCAGACATTTGTTAATTCGTGTGTGGCTTCACGACGTGGCAGTCTTGCTCTGCAACCACTGGAATAGGCGGCTGCCTGTTCCGGCGTTTCACATTGTTGCATGGTGTCGGGAGTGGGACATTCCCTCAATGAAACGATTTTCCATTCCTGTGGTTGAGCCGGGAATTTTACCGGCTTGACGAGTTGGTTGACGGGTTGCGGAGCGGTTGCGGGGCATCCAGTGGAGATGAGGTTTTCATTTGTGTTCATGTTTTGCGTTTTGTTCTGAAGGAGCGGAACTGCTCTCTTCACCCGCCCCGAGAGAGCAGGACCGCTCCTGACAAAACGCACCCGCCTGTGCCCGCGCCGCCGGGCGGCGGAGCATCAGCAACTGAGTGACGGCGGGCGCAAAGATGTTGCGGCTGCCGGCGCGATGTTGCGCGGAGCAACCAGAGGCGCGGGTGCAGACGGGATGAACACAACGGAAAATCGCATCGGCAGATGCCGTCCAATTGAAAATGTAAACGGCGGTTGAGAACCCACCCCATCACCGCGAGATACGACCAAAAATTGATCGAAAAAAGTGCCAGTGGAAGTGCCAGTGAACGGGCGGTAAATGTGTAATTGGTGAGTAGTTGATTGGTATCAGGTGCGTAATCGCTGGTGCTTGACAGAAGTGCAGAAATGCCTGATTCTTTTGGCGTTCGTTAGTTATGAGGCTGTTCGCCTCTGGTAGTGAGGTGGTAGTTGCGGGGTAATGGATTTTGAAAAAATCCCCTGACCCCGTGCGAATCCCACCCCTTCCGCCATACTAATAATTCACATTAAATATGTTTATATAAGAATCGAAAAAATCCGTTAACCTTTTCTGCCACATGTTGAGCCTCATCAAAACGCTCTGTTTCTGCGTAGGCCATGCCGAGCACATCAAGAAACTCTCGCTCTGACCGGTCACGGCTGCCAGACCGCGCGCCAGAATAGTTGCGGCGAACCGGGCGAAATCAGATTGGTGATGTTTAATGAGCTTCCGACGAGCGTGTTGGTGGAGACCGGCGTCCAAGTGACCAAATCCGGGGAGCTTTGTATCACATAAGGCGCGTTGGATTGGCCCTGAAGCTGAAGCACCACCTGGCCGGGTTGAGTACTGAGGGCGGAAAGCACCGAAGGTCCCGGCGCGAACGTGAACAGTGTCAGCGACAACGGCGGGAACGAGTAGGCGAAATTCGTGCTGGCCGCCGGGAAGTTGGTCGTCGCAATGTCCTGCAAGGCCGCGCTCAAGCTGTTTTCCGCCGCCTGGTCCTGCGGAATGCCGTAGGACTGAATCGTGGCATTGGTCCATGGCGCAAAGTTGGTGAGCGCGATTTGCGCATTGAAATTCGTGGTCGTGTCTTTGTTGATGACGAGCATCGTGAGCGCGCCGTTCGTGCGCTGAACGGCATAAGTGGAAAGCAGGAGATAATCACTGGTGGCATTCAGGACCGTGTCGCCACCCCGCGCAAAATACTGCAGGAGTTTCTCGGCGTAAAACGTCGGGTACAGGCCGGACGCGCCGTTAATCATGCCTTCGTCACCAGAGGTGCGCCAGCCATAGATCGTCGGATCAAAGGAACCGAGGCTGTTGGGTCCGTTTCGCAGGTCCCACCAGAGGCAGGAATTGAATTCGGTTTTCATGAGTTCGCACGTGCTGTCGGCGAGATACAGCGCGTTGACGAGGCTGGTCAGTTGTCTTCCGAAACCCGCGCCCGAGTCGCTGTTGTTTTC
>Ga0209517_10001727_pt1 | contig 32173 bp, 34 predicted proteins | sample PeaSoiMetSII2010_FD_187695 | JGI IMG/M metagenome (GOLD analysis project Ga0209517, IMG submission 187695) | Peat soil microbial communities from Weissenstadt, Germany - SII-2010 (SPAdes) (version 2) | ecosystem: Environmental > Terrestrial > Soil > Wetlands > Peat | place: Germany... | reverse complement strand
GCCATGTAAAAAACGGGGGTCATGGGGGCCGAACCGGCAATTATGACAGTTTTAAATCACGCGATGGTTAGTAGGCATTAGTGACTATGACAACACACATATCGGTCGCTTGAGGAACTAGCAGAAACTCGCCACTGACCAGTCCGGCAGTGGATCAGCGCGCGACGACCTCAACCTCGCCGTCGACGCCGTTGACGACATTGAAGGCGCGCTCATACACCTTGCCTTCGTTCTTGGCGATGGCGCGATATTCGCCTTCGGACAGCACGACACGGGGGAAGGCGCCGATCGATTCCTTGATGATGTCGCCGCCCGGCGTGATCACCGACCATGCGGTGTTCGCGAGCGCCTCGCCGCCGCGGTCGCTGACGAGCTTCAAGGTAATCACCGCCGCGCGGTGGGTGATGATGACGTCGGTCAGCTTGCCGGCCTGCACGCGAATATCCGAACGCACCACGGAATTGGCGTCGCCATAGTTGGAAATGATGTAGTAGGTGCCTTCCGGCACCAATACGACGTCGCCGGCGGCGACGTTCGGCACCAGCGAGGCGCGCTCGGCTACTTCAAACTGGCTGCCCTTGTAGATCGCGAACGATATCTGGTTCTGCGGAATCTTCGACGTGCCGACGCGACCTTCGATGCGCAGACCGCCCGCCGGAAGCACAAATGATTCGCGGTCGGTCTCGGCCTTCAGCGTCACTGGCCGCACCGCGCTGACGAGCCCAAGCGCGACGTGGACCACATAGTTGCCGGGCGGAAGGACGATATTCGGCGTGGCGCCGCGGTCTTCGCGGATCAATTTGAAATTGCCGGTGTCATCGGGCCGGTCGGAAAAGACCCGCCATACCAGCCCGCCGGTGATCACGGGCAAATCCTTGCCGAAACGCGCCGTCAGCGCCAACACGGCCTGGTTGGGCGAGGCGGCGCCGGGAGGCGGTACGACCGGCGGCACGGCTGCGATCGAAGGCTGCGTCAAAGGCGCGGGCAGATTGGGCATTGAGGCCGGGCCCGACGGGGGCGCCAGGTTCATCGCGGGCCCTGCGGGGGGTTCCGGGACCGATGCCGGAGGTACCGGCGGCGGCCGATCGCTGAACAATTGAGCCGAAACCGGGGCCGGAAACGCCGAGACGAGAATGGCGGCGAGCGCAAGCGCCAGGCGCGGACGCAAACCCCGCCTGGATCGACTGGTACCCTGCCTTCCCGTAGTCATAGCGCCATGCTTTTCACCGAAAACGCGGCAAATTCAAGCCTGCAGATTGGACGGACGGCCCAAATGGAACCGATAAATGTCGCCGAGGTTACTCCCAAGGCGCCGCGGTGCGGTCACATTCTTTTCCTCAACCACGGCATAAACCATGCTTGCCGTCCATTCTGGCGGGATCAGGCCGCGGCTTGTAGCCTTGCGTCCACAGGAGATTGCCTCAGGTGCTGGATAGTTTGATCAAGCGGGGCCAAACCGGCTCCGAAGGCCAGGACAAGGTCGGGCTGGGCAGCATCCGGCGGCCCGTCATCGGGCTCGCGCTCGGCGGCGGGGCGGCGCGCGGTTTCGCCCATATCGGAATCGTCAGGACCTTGATGGCCCACGGCATTGTCCCCAACGTCGTGGTCGGCACCTCGATCGGCGCGGTGGTCGGCGGCGCCTACGCGGCCGGCCATCTCGACACGCTGGAGGAATGGGCGCGCAGCCTGCAGCCGCGAAACGTGCTGGGCTACCTCGATATCCGCCTCAATGGCTCTGGCCTGATCGGCGGCGACAAGCTCGCTGCGCATCTCGAGGCCGCGATCGGCCAGACCTTGATCGAGGATCTGCCATTGAAATTTGCCACCGTTGCAACCGAGGTCCGCACCGGCCATGAGATATGGCTGACCCATGGCCGCATGGTCGATGCGATGCGCGCCTCCTACGCGCTGCCCGGAATATTCGCGCCGGTGCTGGCGGGCGACCGCTGGCTGGTCGACGGCGCCCTGGTCAATCCGGTGCCGGTATCGGCGGCACGCGCGCTCGGCGCGGAAATCGTGATCGCGGCCAATCTCTCAAGCGACATATTCACGCACTCCACCACGATCTATTCGCACGGCGCGTCGGCGGCGAAAACGGAAGCGCCATCCGAGCCAGCGGCGCCGAAGCGTGGCCTCAGCAAATTCTTTTCGCCCGAACGTACCGTGAAGCGCGAGTTCTTCGGCAGCGGCGGGCGACCGGGCATTTCTACGGTGATGGTCGACGCCTTCAACATCATGCAGGACCGCATCACCCGCGCGCGGCTTGCCGGCGATCCGCCCGATCTCTTGATCTCGCCGCGGGTCGGTCAAATCGGCTGGTTCGATTTCCACCGCGCCGACGAGCTGATCGCCCATGGCGCGCGCGCCGCCGAACGCGCCATCGTCTCGATCCAGGAAGCGATCCACATTCTGGCGCCGGGCGCTTGAACCCTCGCGCCTAAGGCAACCCGCCGGCCATCATCTGCTCAACGGGGATTCCGGCCGCTGACCGCCGCAATCTGCCGTAAATCCCGAAATGGACGTTTCCCTCAGGCGTGACCTTCGCGCTTTAGGCCGTCTTGATGTATTCGCGCAGCGCTTCCTGCTCGTGCTCGTATTCCCCGACCCGCCATTTGACGACGTCGCCGATCGAAATCAGGCCGACGACCTGCTCGCCCTCGACCACCGGCAAATGACGGAATTTCCCAAGCGTCATCATCTCCATGATCGCCGCCACCGTATCGGTCTGCTTGCAGCTCACGACCTTGCGCGTCATCACCGCGCTGACGGGTTCGCCGAGCACCGCAGCACCACGTTCGCCCAGCACACGCACGATGTCGCGCTCCGACAGGATGCCTTCGATGCGGCCCTTGCTCATCACCAGCACGGCGCCGATCTTGCGCTCCCCGAGAATCTTGACGGCGGCCGAAAGCTTCGCCCCCGGCTCGACGCTCTGGATGTTGTGGCCTTTGGTATCGAGAATTGCACGTACCGTCATTGTCGTCTCCCTGAAGCCGATCGCGCCCCTTTCAGCGAGCGCGGCCTTTATTCAATTTGAGCCTTCAAACAACAGTTCAGCGCCGGTTTCGGTGCGGGCGCATTCGGCGGATACGGCTTCAAAAGCACATTACGAGCTCACGCCGTGCCGCATATTACAATGATGGATGAAATCGCGCTGCGCCGCAAGCGACGATCAGTCGCGGTCGCCAGATGACGCATCTGCAGCATGAGGCGCCGCGCGCGGAACCGGATCGAATAACGAAAACAGCAACAGCCCGGCGAGAAAGCCGCCGATATGCGCCTGCCAGGCGACGCTGGCACCCTCCGCGCCGATCGCGATCGACCCGGCGCCGAAGATGATGTTGACGCCGAACCAGATGGCAAGAAAACTGACGACGCGCCCGTCGCGCAAGGCACGCAACAACGGCTGTGCCGGCACCTTTGCGGCGGCTTCCGCATCGCCGCGGCTGAAGGACAGGAAGCTGCCGCGCACGAAGGCGAAACGAATGGCGGCGGCCATGGTGCCGGAGACCGACGCCGACGCGCCGATCATCGGCGCCACCGCGTGCTCATGGGTGACCAGATGCGCCAGCGCGCCGGCAGCCGCCGTCACCGCCATGAATACGAAAAACCGCAACCCGCCAAAGCGTCGCGCCAGCGCGCTGCCGAACGGCAGCAGCCACAGCACGTTGAACACGATGTGGGTGAGATTGGCGTGCAGCAGCGAATAGGTCACAAAGGTCCAGAACTTGGCGCCCTCGCCGCCGGGGAATTCGATGTTGAGCAGCGTCGCGTCGTAACGCCTCGGAATGAAGCCGAAAACGTCGATCGTCCAGTTCTCGAGGTCCGGCGGCAGCAGCACGCGCAGGTGAATAATCGCCAGCAACAGGACATAGGCGGTCAGCGCGCCGGGCAGCGTGAAAACCGGCTCGCGCGGGGCAGCCGGCGGCAATTCCGGCGGGATGTCAGGCGGAGATTCCAAGGGGTCAAAGACCTTAAAGACGACAGCTCGGACGAGCGATGGCGCCCAATTAGAGCGTTTTGAAGCGAAGGGGAAGCCGGTTCGCGCAACCAAATGAAATTCAATTTACATCACGTTCGCCGCGGATTGCGAACTCGCCTCAGTTTCACGCGCCAAAACAGTCAGGCGCCGCGTTGACCGCATATTTGTAGGGAGCGTCGACATGAAAAAAGTCGTCATTCTTGGCGTCTGCCTTTGGTGGCGCGTGCCAGTAATGGGCAGTGTCTCAGTTTGAATTTCGCTCGTCGTCCAGACTTGCCCCCTCCGATTGGCGCACCTACTCTTGCGCGAGGGCTAGACAAGAGCGCGCGATGCAAGGCGACACAGAACTGCTCAGGCGCCTTTATGACCGCTTCAACGCCCATGACATGGAGGCAGTGCTGGCTACCATGCATGAAGACGTCATGTGGGCGAACGGCATGGAGGGCGGTCACGTCCACGGGCGCGACGGCGTTCGGAGCTACTGGACGCGACAGTGGGCAAAGATAGACCCGCACGTGGAGCCGACGGGCTTCTCAGTCGATGCGGAGGCGGCGGTCAAGGTTGAAGTTCGTCAGATCGTGCACGATCTCAACGGCAATATCCTGTCAGACAAGATGGTCGATCATTTCTTCCAAATAGAGAACGGCCTGATAAAGCGCTTCGATATCCGCTAGAGTCATCGTGCAAACATCGCCCCTTGGGTGAAGCCAGGGCTGAACCACAAATTTATCAATAAAAACAATGAAGGGAGGGCTCTGAGAAAGCCCTCCCGTGTGGCTGGTCTTGCTGCGCGAGGTCCGGGGTAAAATCCCGACCCCTCCCCGCGCAACGACCAATCTGTTCGACGCCGCCTGTGTCACCACCCCGCCGGAACCAAAAGAAACCGGCGAAGGATCCTATGCGCGGCACACTAGCAGGCCACCTTCGATCGCCAACTGAATAGTTAACTTAACCTTAACGGCGCAAAGCCGGTGCCGAAACCGGCTCCGGCATGGACGCTGCACTGACTGTCTTGCACAACGACACCGGGGAAACGGGTGCGCGAAAGCGGGACATAAATGTCCCACCCGCGCCCGGCACGGAGCAAGGGACAGGGCATGAAGCATCCGTCTAACCAGGCATTTTTCGCATATTGGGACGGCAAGCGTGGGGAAGCGCGCGCGCCTGACCGCAGCGAGATCGAACCCGACGCGGTGCGGGACCTGCTCGGCGACATCTTCGTGTTGTCTTGCGATAGCGCCAACGGCTATCCGTTTCGCGTCGCCGGCACAAGGCTATGCGCCCTGCTCGGCCGCGACCTGAAGGACCGGAGCTTTTCGGAGCTGTTCGCAAGCGACGGCCGCCGCGAGATCGAAGACATCATCACGGTGGTGACGGAAGAGATGCTGGCCGCCATCGCCGGCATCACCGCGGCTTCGGAAGACGGCACACAAGCGCATCTGGAATTGCTGCTGTTGCCCTTTAGCCACCGCGCGCACACCCCGCTCAGCCTGACCGGATTGCTCGCCCCGTTCGAAAACGGACTTGGCCGCTTGCACGATTTCAAACTGACCTCGTGGCGTTATCTCGGCCACCCGCCGGCGCAACGGCTCGTGCCCCGTACGTTACGCAAACTGAAGCTCGCGCGCGGGCTCATGGTCTATGAAGGCATGCGCTAAAGCGATGGCTTCATCGCCCGGGCTTTCTCCCTTACTCGATCACTTCATCGGCCCGCGCGAGCAGCATCGCGGGCACTTCTAGTCCGATGCTCTTTGCCGTTTTCAGATTGATGACGAATTCAAACCTGATCGATTGAACAATCGGCAGGTCGGCCGGCTTGGTCCCTTTCAGAATCTGTCCGGCATAATTGCCGACCTGACGATACCCCTCGGGAAGGCTGACGCCGTAGCTCATCAGGCCGCCCGACACCGCAAATTCGCGGAACTGATAGACGGCCGGCAACCGGCGTTCCGCCGCAAATGCGATGATACGTTCGCGCCTGGTATCGAAAAACGGCGAGGCAGCCACCAGCATTGTATCGGCGCGTTCTCGAACGATGGTTTCGAACGCCGATTCCAGATCCTTGTCACTTCCGGCATAGGCTATGTGGATGGCTTGACCGAGCGTGGCGGCTGCCTCCCGCAGCTCTCGCGCCTGGGCTTCAGCCTCCTGATAATTCGGATCGATCATCGCGCCGACGATCTTGGCACCGGGCACCAACTCATGCAGCAAGCCGAGCCGCTTGGATTCCGGCGCCGTCGTCAACAGGCTGACACCCGTGGCATTGCCGCCCGGCCGATTGAGGCCTTCGACCAAACCAATTTTCACCGGATCACCCCCGGTCGTAAATACGATCGGGATCCTGGACGTAGCCGCTTTGGCGGCAAGTGCCGAAGGCTCGCCGCCGGTGGCAACCAATATGGCAACGCCCCGCCGGACGAGATCGAGCGCCATTTCCGGCAGCCGATCATACTGGCCTTCCGCCCAACGGTACTCGATCGCGACATTCTGGCCCTCGACAAAGCCTGCTTCGCCGAGGCCCTTGCGAAACGCGGCGAGAAGTGCGGCTGTTTCACCCGGAGACCTGGCGCTCAGATAGCCAATTACAGGCATCGACTGTTGCGCACGTGCGGCGTACGGCCAGCTCACCAGCCCAAGACCTGCCGCACCGAGAAATTCCCGCCGCCTCATCGCTCATCCTCTACCGGAAAGTCCATCCTAGCGGCTAACCGAGCCCGCTGTCAGGCCAAATGAGTTTTTCGCAGGAGCCCGGCCCTACCCCGCACTTGTCCGAGCCAACGAATGGGGCGCGTGACCCTCGGATTGATGCGCTCCTGTCTGGACAAAAGGGGTTCCGGCAGGCAATTTCTCGATACCGGTCCGCGCGAAAGAGGTCTTTGAGCGTCAGGGCCTTGCGGAGAAATCCAGTTTTCAAATGACCATCGCGTGAAGGCGCATCGGAGGAAACCATGGCCAGACGTCTTTTGATCATCGCAAGCCTGTTTCTGTTTCCAATTTCTGTTTCCCCCGCGCAGACTCCCTCGCCCGAGACCATGACTGCGGCACGGAGTCTGGTGACCACCATGAGATTGGCTGAGCAGTACAAGGCGCAGCTGCCGGCCATCCTGCTCGGTCTCAGGCCGGCGCTGACTCAGGACAGGCCGGAGATCGAACGCGATTACGATGCGATGATGCCGACGATCGCGGAAGCCTACACGCCGTTTTATTCGGCGATGGTTGACGCTGTCGCCACCATCTATGCCAACAATTTCACGGCCGACGAGCTCCGCGAAATCGAGGCGTTCTATCGCCAGCCGACCGGACAGAAGCTTCTCGAAAAGACGCCGGCGATCATGCAGCAAAACGCCCAGGTCACTCAGGAAGTCGGCCGCAAGGCGACCGATGATCTACGCAAGCGCCTGACCGAGGCGCTGCGCCAGAAGGGACACAAGCTATAGCGGGAGTTACGCCTTTGCGGGTTCCACGACCAGCTTGCCTTCCTTGAACTCGGCCGCATCGACGAACAGGCTCGGGACTTTTTTCGCCCGATCCAGAAGCCATGCCAACGCTATCATGATCGCTATGCCGCCGACGCTGACGAGCAGCTGCATCCAGAGCGCGCGCGCGCCGCCTTGGGCGTGCTGAACCAGGATCCAATGTGCTCCAAAGGACAGGAAGACGCCGAAGCAGAAAAGCGGAAGCGAATGCTGACCGCACAGAATCATCGGACGCAGCCATTTTGAACTGAGTATCTCCGCCTTGTGCGGGAAATACCGGGCGACCAGCAGTGCCAACGCGAGGAAATGCGTGAAACGCAGCATATCGAGGTCGGTCTTGTCGATCGGATAGATCAGCTTGATCATCCATTTCGGCACCATCGCATCCAGGAACGGGAGGTGCCAGGTCATCACGATCAGGAATGCGAAGGCAAGCCACAGCCCGGCCAGTATCAGCGCCGCGCGGGACTGGATGATGGGCCAAAGCTTGGCCGCGCCTCCAACACCGCACCATGCAGCGAAGATGAACAGCAATTGCCAGGCGAACGGATTGAAGTACCAGTGAGTCCCGGGTGGATATGACGCAAGATTCCAGTCGAATACACGCGCGCCAAGGTAAACGAGGGCCGAGGCAAGCAATGTCAGGTTTGGACGACGCAACATGCACCACAGCACCAGCGGGGAGGCTGCTATCAGGGTTATGTAGAGCGGCAGCACGTCAAGGTCGACCGGTTTGTAGCGCAGCGTGAGCGCCTGCCCGATCAGAATGTCCGGATGCTGCAGAAAACTATGAACGTTGAATTCATCCTCATACATCGGATTGTCGAATTTCCTGACCGTGCGGGCGATCTGCGCGGTGAAGAGCAGGAACAGCATGATGTGGGCAACATACATCTGCCAGACGCGCGTCCACAGCCGCTTCAACGCGGCGAGAAAATTCCCCGAAGCAATGATCGGACCGTAGATGTAGCCGGCCAGATAACCGGAAATGAACACGAAACACTCGGCGGCGTCGGAAAAGCCGTAATTGCGCAGCGTCAACCAGGAGACGAAGTCGTCCGGAACGTGATCGAGGAAAATCATCCACAGCCCTACGCCGCGGAAGAGATCGAGCCGGAGATCACGCTCGACGGAATGAGAGAGAGATACCTGATGCTGATTGGCCATCATGCCCCATCCATTTGTATTGCTGGGTATCGCGACAAGGCTAAGAGAGGTGACTTCGGGACTCGAATTCCGGAAGGCTTGGGTTGGGGAAATTCGGAAAAAGCTGGCGCGCCGCCGAAGTTCACTGCGTTGGTCGTTCGCAGTCGAGCCCAAAACAAGCGGTCAGCCAAAGCAAATCCCCCCGCTCATTGATACCTACCCCCATTCCGGCGTCAATGTCGGAGTAGGGTCAAAGTCGATCATGACCTCGGCATGACGTGGGCCCGATCGCCCTCCGGATCCGACCGGGATTGCTTCCGGCCGCGAGCCGGCCGGCCTATTCCACAAGCTCCCGCCACGGCACGATGGTGGATTTCACCGTTTTCATCGCCATCGCGTCCGCAACCGCCCGGCCGACGCCCTCCTCCGAGAACGGATACAGCGTCTGCATCTCGAGCCAGGGATATTTTTTGCGCGTGCGATAAAGCATATCGACACCGAGCGGCAGGTCGTTGCCGGTGAAGCCCCAGGAACCCAGCACATTGAGGTCCTTGGCGCAGATGCGGTGCCAGGAGGTATTGATCGAGCCCGCATCGGTGAACTGGCCCATTTCGACATAGGTGCCGCCGTCGCGCAGCATTTCGATGCCTTCGGGGCCGGCGCTCGGATGGCCCGAGCAATCCATCACCAGATCGGCGCCGAAGCCGCCGACGATGTCACGCACGCGCTTGATGCGTTCCTCCGGCGTCCTCATTTCCTCGATATCGACGGTCGCCTCCGCGCCGAATTTGCGCGCCAACGCCAGCCGCGGCGTCTCCGGCGCGCCGACGCAGATCACCCTGCCCGCCCCCATTTCGCGTGCGGCAGCAACCGCGAGAATCCCGATCGGGCCGGAACCCTGGATGACCACCGTGTCGCCCCAGGTGAAACCGCCGGCCCGCGTGGCGCGGTTGAAGGCACGGATGCAGGAGGTCAAGGGCTCGGACAAGGCCCCCAGCCGCAGCGACATGTCGTCGGGCAGCTTGTAGATCTTGGTACCCGGCAGCATCTCAAGATCGACATAGACATACTCGGCCCAGCCGCCCCACAGATGCGGCGCCTTGTCGAAGCCGAGATAGCGGCCGTAATAGACCGGCGTCAGGCACTTATTGGCGCTCAGGGGATAATGGATGCAGTAGTAGCATTGCCCGCACGGCATCAAAGGCGGGATCATCACCTTCGATCCCACTTGAAGCGGCTTGCTCATGAAGTCTTCGCGAAATTCCGCGCCGACCTCGACCAGCACGCCGCCAATCTCATGGCCGAGCGTGAATGGCCACGGCAACGGCTTTGGCCAGTGCCCTTTCAGGATGTGCAGATCGGTGCCGCAGACCCCGCAGGCGCCGACCTTTATCAACGCAGCCTTTTTCGGAATTTTCGGCCACGGCACGGTACGAATGACCGGCTGCGCGCCGGGTCCGTCATAGGTGCATACGCGGATCTGTTCCATGGCTTCCTTCCTCGGCCGGCCCTTCGGCAGAGGTTTGCTGGCATTCTCGGGGCGAAGAAAGCCTATGTGAAGCGGCCAGCGATGCCAATCAACCGGATACCGGCGGAGGGCCGAAAATGGCGTCATTCCACTTCCTGCAGTCATCGCTAACGGCTCGTTAACCTTGTCAGCCGTAGGGTCCATTTGACACCGAAAGCCCGGTGGTCTGGTGGCGAAGATGGCTTTGGCGAACAAAAAATCGGCTCTTCCTTCCGCCGAAGAGCGACGGCGCTTCCAGCGGGTGAAGGTCCATCTGCTGGGGCGCTATATGCTGCCCGACCGACGCGAGTTTCCCTGCCAGATCATCAATATGTCGCCGGGAGGGCTAGCACTGCTGGCGCCCGGCATCGGCAATGTCGGCGACCGGGTGATCGCCTATCTCGACCATATCGGACGCGTTGAGGGCAGGATAACCCGCATCATCGACAACGGCTTTGCCATGACCGTCGGCGCGACCGCCCGCAAGCGCGACAAGCTGGCGGCGCAACTGACCTGGCTTGCCAACCGCGACATCCTCAATCTGCCCGAGGATCGCCGCCACGACCGTATCATCCCGCGCAACCCGATCGCGCTGCTCACGCTCGAGGACGGCACCAAGATGACCTGCCGGATCATCGACATGTCGCGCTCGGGTGCGGCGATCGCGGCGGAAAACCGCCCGCCGCTGAAATCGCTGGTCATGCTGGGCAGGGTCCAGTCGCGCGTGGTGCGGAATCTCGAGGAAGGTTTTGCGCTCGAATTCGTCCACGAGCAGATGGCCGAGACGCTCGAGGAAGCCGTCACCGCCCGCTAAGCGCGCGCTGTTTGCAGCTCATTCGCCGCGCGTTGCCGGCTTCGACAAATATTCCCGCGACTGCGCCTCGCCCTTGAGCGGCGTCACCTTGTCGGGGTCGATCCGGATCATGAGATAATCGATATGGTCCTCGATGCGGGTGAACCAGTGACCGGTGCCGGCCGGAATTACCACGACGTCGCCGGCCTTGATCTCATAGGCAATCCCGTCCCGCACATCCGAACCGTTGTTCCCGGGGCCGTTGAATTCGACCACGGTGCGCATCGTCGCCGGACGCCGCTGCCGGTCGACGATGTCGGGGCCCAGCACCAGCGTCGCCGCGCCGGAGATCACATGATAGACCTCGCTGATCTCATCGTGTTCGGCCACTGAATTCGGCGCCGGCTTTTCCAGCCTGCCGCGATGAACCATGCCGATACCGATACGCGCCTTGCCGATGTCGATATCGCGCACCTGCTGGTCGATCAGCTTCTCGGCGATCGCCTTCCTGGTGTAGCTCTCGAGTTCGGCTGCGGGAATATAGCTGCCGGGGCACATGATGCAGGTCGGCTGCGGGTCGGTCGGATTGATGCGGACCGGATCCTCCGCCCGCACCTGCGTGCCCAGCACCAGGCAAAGCATCGCCGGCAGACTCCAAAAGACGCGTTTCATGGCCACCTCGCTGTTTTCGCGCATGCATGCATGGACGTCGCGCCTTGCCAAGGATTTCCGGCCTCACCGGAGACAGCGTTAGCGCGGGGTAAAGCCATAACCGCCACTATTTCCTTCTCTTTGGAACCCGAAAGATGGTCCCTGCGGCACTAAATACCGACAACGCGGCGGCCCATCCGCGCGATCTGAGTTAATGCCACCGGTCGCCAGCCTCGACAAGCGCAGCATCCACGGGCCGGGGGTCATTAATGCCTAAAAGTTGAATCAATTGCAGTTGTCTAAAATTCTATTCGAATTTTACTCAAGTATAAATTGGTTTGTCTGAAGTATTTACTCGTATTCGTTTCAATTGTACTTGGTTTACTTAGCGGCGGCGCAAACCCTTTGTGCGAAACGTGGTCCCAACAAGAAACGGGGGCCACAATGATCGGGTTCAGGGAGCAGGCAAAGGGTTTGGCGGTCGTCGCCATCCTGTTGGGATTGAGTATTGCGGCGCGTGCCGCCGACGAACGGACACTTTACGCAAGCCTCGGTGACGTCACACGCGCGCCGATCGGCTGGGTTGAATTTTGCACCGAGAATGCGAGCGAGTGCCGGGGCGGTCCGTCGCAGCCACGCGACATCGTGATGACGCAATCGGCCTGGCGCGACCTTTTGCGCGTCAACCGCTGGGTCAACGAGACCATCAAGCCCATGACGGACATGGAGCATTGGGGTGTCATCGAGAAATGGTCGCTGCCGACCGACGGCTACGGCGACTGCGAGGATTACGTGCTGTTGAAGCGCAAGATGCTGATCGACGCGGGATGGCCGCGCGAGGCGCTTCTGATCACGGTGGTGCGCGACAAGATGGGCGAAGGCCACGCGGTGCTGACCGTGAAGAGCGACAAGGGCGAGTTCATTCTGGACAACCAGAACGAAAACGTCGTGGCCTGGACCGAGACTGGATACCGCTTCGTCAAGCGCCAGTCGCAGGGCGATCCCAATGTCTGGGTCTCGCTCGGCGACGCCCGCCCCGCCGCGGCCTCCACGGCTACGGCCCGCGACCGCCAGTAACGAGAACGAAACAAAAGGACACGCGACCCGGTCACATCCCCACCCCTCCCCGTCCCAGACCGGATCGCGCGCGGCCAGCCCTCCCCCAAGGGCTGGCCGCAACTTTTTTTAAAGTTTGTGAACTGGATCACATCTGCCGGCTGCCCGGCGGGCCAAGGTAAAGTTCACCGGATGGCGTAAGCCAATTTGAGTCCGGGGCTGGCAAGGCCGTGAGCGTCAATACTGCGCTGACGGCCTTGTCTTTTTAAAGCCCTCCAGCCCGCGCCATTTTGCCTGGCGGAATTACCCCGATTGGCCCCGCCCTTCGGCAGCCGACGGCGCGCTACCTCGCAGGCGCGTGATTTGCGTCAGGCTGGAATTGCCGGCTGTATGCGCGCCTCCATCAGCCCTGAGGAATTCAAATGAGTGCCGACACCCTGCTCACATCCGATGTCATCGGACTGACCAAGACCGCGCCATTTTCACGCCGTGGCTTTATGACCGCATCCGCCGCCGTCACTGCGGGCTATACGCTTGCCGCCGGCCCCGTACGCGCCGACGTCATCAAGACCGACACCGACGGCCTCGAAGTGGGCGACGTCAAGATCAAGGTCGCCGATGGCGAGATGCCCGGCTATTTCGCCCGGCCGAAGGGCGTGGCCAATCCGCCGGTGGTGCTGGTCGCGATGGAAATTTTCGGCCTGCACGAATACATCCGCGACGTCACGCGGCGTCTCGCCAAGCTCGGCGCGCTCGCGGTCGCTCCCGATTATTATTATCGCAAGGGTGTCGATCTCACCAAGATCACCGACATCCCGCAGCTTCTGCCGATCGTGAACGCAAAGCCGGATGCGGAGCTGTTTTCCGACCTCGACAGCACCGTCGCCTGGGCCAAATCGCAGGGCGGCGACACCAACCGGCTCGGCATCATCGGATTTTGCCGCGGCGGACGGACGGTCTGGGAATACGCCGCCCATAGCGGCGCCCTCAAGGCCGGCGTCGCCTTCTACGGGCCTCTGGTCGACGCGCCGAACCCGCTCTGGCCGAAGAGCCCGACCCAGCTCGCCCCCGAGATGAAGGCGCCCGTGCTCGGACTATACGGCGAGGCGGATACCGGCATTCCCGTCGCCGCCGTCGAGGCGTTGAAGGCCGCGCTCGCCGAAGCCAAGAAGCCCGCCGAATTCAAGATCTATCCGGGCGCCCCGCATGGCTTCCACGCCGATTATCGCCCAAGCTACCGCAAGGAAGCGGCCGAAGACGGATGGAATCAGATGCAGGCCTGGTTCAAGAAATACAAAGTGCTCGGCTGAGGCCTGTGAGTCCTAAAAAGGCGCGCGGTGCTCGGCCCGCGCGCCTTTTTATATGACCGACAACACCAACGTTCCGGGCCGAAGACGGAAGAGTTACCCGCAGACCTGGATCGGCTGGAAACGCCAGCCATGGCGCGTATGCACGCGGCGCTGCACGATGTAACAGTTGCCATTGTCGTAATAGGAATCGTCGGCTGCATAATACGGATAGTCGTCATAGTAGTCGGGCCCCCAGAATCCGCCGGCAAAGAACCTGCGCCCATGGTGGAAGCCATGATGGAAGCCGCCGTGTGCGAATGTGCCTCCGGCAAAGCGGCCGCCTTGCCAGCCGGCAGCGCCGGTCGGGGTCGAACGCGCGAAACTGCCGCTCCAGCTTCCGCCGCGGACTGCGGCTGCGCCAAAGCTTCCGCCGCGGGCGGCGGCAGCGCCAAAGTTCCCGCCGCCGACGCTACCTCCATATCCGCCATGGCCGCCGCTACCGCGGCCACCACCGCCGCCACCACCGCCACCACCGCCGCGCGCCAGCGCTATGTCTGGCACCAGCATGCTGATTGAAGCAACTGCGAGCAGCGCGATCATCGTTTTGTGCAACATGACTTGTCCCTCCGAGATAACCCACCCGGCAAAGTCAATTCGGTTCGGCGCGATGGCGTTCCGCCTGCCGACGAGATCGTGATTGAATCCCGGGATTTGGTGCTCACTTCTACGCGACCGGCGCGCGATGGTTGCGCGCATTGCCGACGTTGCGAGCATCGCCTTCGAGCGCGCCACTCCGACCTGTTTCGGGATTAGTTTACGACTCATTAGGCGTTTGGTGAGCGGGACGATCCCTGATATGTGGAACCACGTTCATTGTTGCTACTTGAAGTGAAACCTCAGGCAACCGAAGGGGCCGAGCACGCGTGCGCAAATTGATCGCCTTCGACGACGACACCTTCGACAAGCTCAGACAGCTTGCGCGCGACCGGATGGCAACCTTTCAGGAACTGGCGGACGAGGCATTTGCCGATTTGCTCAGGAAGCACGGCATTCCCATCGACCTCAAGGACGCGCTCCGCAAGAGCGCAACGCTTTCGCAACCACCGGCAAAACGAAAGACGAAATCCTGAAGGGCAATCAGGCGGCTGGCGGGTGAATTAAAGACAACACTTCAGCCGATTTTCTTCAGGCCTTTTTTGACGCGCGGCCCATTGCCGACGTAAAATCGCGCGGCACTTCCCATCGCCGCCACCTGCGCCGGTTCGAGCGTGCGGATCACCCGCGCCGGCGCACCGATGATCAGCGAATGCTCGGGAAACTGCTTGCCTTCGGTAATCACCGAACCAGCACCCACGATGCTGCCGCGGCCGATCCTTGCGCCATTCATGACGATGGAACCCATCCCGACCAGCGCGCCGTCTTCGAGCGTACAGCCGTGCAGGATGACGTTGTGGCCAACCGTGCAACCCTTCCCGATCGTCAGGGGGAAGCCGAGGTCGGTGTGGCAGGTCGAATTGTCCTGGACGTTGGAATTCTCGCCGATCTCGATCCACTCGTTGTCGCCGCGCAATACCGCGCCGAACCAGACGCTCGCGTTTTCAAGCAAACGCACCTTGCCGATCACCACGGCGGTATCGGCGATAAAATAATTGCCGTTTTCGGGAAGTTCGGGCCTCTGCCCGCCAAGTTCGTAGATCGCCACGCGAGTGGTCTCCCTTGCAAGAAGGAGACTCTGGCATAGGCGTCAAAAGCGCGCCAATACAAAAACTTCAGGCCAACAGCCCGGCGGCGCGCAGCGTCATCAGGAAAAACGTGCCGGACATCAGGCTCCAGATGCCCGCCAGAACGGTTGCCATCATCACGAATTCGAAGCGGCGGCGTTCGATCCGCGCGCCGCGCAGCGTATTGCGCATGATGATGAAGGGAGCGGCAAACACCAGAAACGGCACGGCGGCGAATGTGCTTGGCGCCACGCCCTCCTGAAGCAACCCAAATCCCGCGGGACGCTGCACGATCGCCTGGTATCCGCTGGTGAGCGCACCGGCTAGCGCAAAGCCGATGCACAGGGAAAACAGGGAATTCAACGCTTCAGGCGACATCGCAGGTTCATCCGCTACCACGCTACAACCCGCAACCCCTTCGCAAAATCGGCGGCCGGCCGCCACCACATCCTTAAGGAAAGGTTAATACAAAGAGCCCCGCGCCCGGCACATGGCTCGAGCGAAGCTCAGCCGTGCGAATTGGTGCTGAAGTGCGATGCCGCATGGCATATTTGGCGATGATTCGGGGCGCGCGAGCCCCGGATAGGTTTCGCGATTGCCCGTTCATGACATTCCTTTCCACCGCCCAGAATATCGCACGCAGTACGCGCAATGATCCGCGCGCTCACTTGCTTCCGATCGGGTTCGCCTGCGCGGTCACCGCGGGCGCGATCGCTCTCGTCGCCTATCTTTTGTGGCCGACCTGGGAGCCGGACACCTCGAGCGGTCCGGCGCGGTTGCCCGTCAGCATCGGAAATACGCTTTTCAACGTGCCTGCGACGGCGATCCGCATGAAAATCCAGCGCCACTCCGGACCGCAGGAACGCATCGATCTCAGCTTCACCTTTCCTGCGCTGGAACCGCCGGAAGCCCAAAAACACGTCAGCGCGGGCAATTTGGACGACGCGATGCAGCCGATCGACCGGATTTTCCTGTCGATCGCCGCGCATCATGATTCACTGGCGCCGGATATTCGCACCCGCACGATCTATCCGCGCTATCTCGATCAGACGACGACGTCAGGAGAAGACGGATTGACGATGCGCGCCTTTCGCGACGGCTCGCCCTATGGCAATGAGGATCTGTTCCTGGCCAGCGCGCCAAATATCAGCGCGCGATGCACCCGCGACGCCGCCACCCCCGGCATGTGCCTGAGCGAACGCCGCGTCGAGGGGGCCGATCTGACGTTCCGCTTTCCGCGAAGCTGGCTTGCGCAGTGGCACGAGGTGGCGGACGCGATGGACCGCCTGACGCAAGCCTTGCGCGGGCCGAAGGGATAGTGCCTAGCCCTGCTCGACCAGATCGTCCTCGAGGATCGCCATCTGGAACTGAAACGAGCGGTCGTCGTCTTCATCGTCGACAAACAGCACGCCGATGAATTCGTCGCCGATATAGACCTCGGCAGAATCATCCTTCTTTGGCCGCGGAACCACACGTATCTTGGGGTTGCCGAACAGGCGCTTGAGGTAGGCGTCGAGTTTCCTGACTTCCTGAACGTCCACGGCGATCTCCAATACGATCTTTAAAGGGAAATTTTAGGACGGGACGGCGTCAGCCCCCAGCCATATTCCCGGAATGTTACACGCAGTTGTTCCGGGCTTATAGCTGGCCCGCCGTCCTTTCGCAAAACCGCACTTCACCCTCGGCCCAAATTTTTCGGGGCTGGCTTCGCTGGAATACGACCTGGAAAATTACAGCCCGATCGCGTTGAGCATCTGATCCATGGTGCGGGACGGCTCGGCGCAGCCGGCCTCGCCGACGATTTTGGCGGGAACGCCGGCCACCGTCATATTGTGGGGTACCGACTTCACCACCACGGAGCCCGCGGCGATCCGGGCGCAGTGGCCGACCTCGATATTGCCGAGGATCTTCGCACCCGCCCCGATCAGGACGCCATGGCGAATCTTGGGATGGCGGTCCTCGTTTTCCTTGCCGGTGCCGCCAAGCGTGACGCCATGCAGGATCGAGACGTCGTCGTCGATGACGGCGGTCTCGCCGCAGACGAAACCGGTGGCATGGTCGAGGAAAATACCGCGGCCGATCCTGGCCGCCGGATTGATATCGGTCTGGAATACCGCCGACGAACGGCTCTGCAGGTAGTACGCAAAATCCTTGCGGCCCTTCTGGAAAAGCCAATGCGCCAGACGATGGGTCTGCAGCGCGTGGAATCCCTTGAAATAGAGCAACGGATCGATGAAGCGCGAGGTCGCGGGATCGCGGTCGTAGACCGCCACCATATCGGCGCGGAAGGCGTTGCCGAGATCGGGATCGTCGCGCAGCGCTTCGTCAAAGGCCTGACGGATCAGATCGCCCGACAGCGCCGAGTGGTCGAGACGCTCGGCAATGCGGTGGACTACCGCATCCTCCAGCCGCTCGTGATGCAGCACGGTCGAATAGATAAAGGAGGCAAGCTCCGGCTCGCGGCGAACGATGTCCTCGGCCTCCGAGCGCACGCGATCCCAGATCGGATCGAAAGCCGCAAGTTTTGTCCCGCCTTGTGGATTGGTCTGATGCTTTACCATGGCTGCTCTCGCAAAAATCTCTTCGGTCATTCCTTTGAAAAACATCATAGCACGACAGACGGACGACTGTCCCTCCCACTCACATCAAGGTGAACGTTCACCCAAACTCCGAGTAGCCGCTAAAGCATTGAAGCGACAGACCTTCTTCGCGCAACGCAGGTCAGCATTGGCTAAAGGCATTGCCTGAACCTGGTTCGCCCTTTGCGGAATTCAAGCGGGCCCTCCGACTATTGATGGATTCCGACATCACGACCAAACCGGGCATGCTGGCCGAGAATCGGGGGGAGGAAACGCATCACAACGCAGACCTTACGCGCGCGCGCTGCCGACTCGGCCTGGGTCTGGGTAACGGCGATCGCCATTCCCCTGATGCTGCTCGCGCCCGCGCTCTGGAACGGCTATCCGCTGCTCCAGTCCGATACCGGCGGCTATCTGGCGCGGTGGTATGAGGGCTATCTGGTCCCCAGCCGGTCAACCGTGTTTGGCCTTTACCTCCACTTCGGCGAGGACAGCTACTTCTGGGTCAATCTCGGAATCCAGGTGCTGGCAGTGATGTGGATCCTGCAATTGACGCTGCGGGTGTTCGGCATGGCCAGGCCCTGGCGGCTGTTGGCGCTGTGCATCGCGCTGACCCTGACCACCGCCCTACCCTGGCTCGCCAGCATGCTGTTGACCGATATCTTTGCCGGCCTTTCGGTGCTGTCGCTGTTTCTCCTGGTGCTGTATGGCGACCAAATTTCCGGATTGGAAAAATGCGCGCTGTTCGCCTTCACCGCGTTCGCGGCCGCCAGCCACAGCGCCACGCTGGCGGTGCTCTTGGGATTGTGCTGCGCGGGCTGGATCGCACGCCCCTTCCTGCGTGAACGGATTGCGATCGCGGGGCTGACGCAAGGCAGCCTTACCATTGTCGCCGGCGCGGTCATGTTGCTGTCGGCCAATTTTGCCCTGTCCGGCCAATTGGCATGGACGCCCGGCGGCTACGCCATCGCGTTCGGCCGGATGCTGCAGGACGGCATCGTGACGCGCTATCTTGGGGATCACTGTCCCGCTCAAAATCTGAAGCTCTGCCCTTATCGCGACGAGTTGCAACAAACCGCAGATGAGTTTCTCTGGAGTAGAGAGAGCGTGTTCAACAGGCTCGGCCGCTTCAAGGGTCTGGCCGACGAGATGGGTTTCATCGTCACGCATTCGCTCGCCGACTATCCGCTCTGGCAGGCCGAGGCGGCAATGGCGGCTGCCGGTCGTCAATTGATCCTTGTGGCAACCGGCGAAAACGCCAATCGGCCGATTCCTCACACCCACGGCATTATCGAGCGCTATCTGCCGAGGCAGCTCAAAATGGCGCGCGCGGCGTACCAGCAGAATAACTACATCACCTTCGGCCCGATCAACCTGGTTGACGTACCGGCGGCGCTGATCTCGATGGTGCTGGTGTTTGGCATGTTCGCAACAGCGATCTGGCGGCGAAAGCTCGACGATCTCACCTTGCTCGCCGCAACCGTGTCGCTGGCGCTGCTCGGCAACGCCATTGTTTGCGGCGTGATATCCGGGCCGCATGACCGCTACGGTTCGCGTCTGGTATGGGTCGCGACCTTCACGGTCTTGGTTGCGGGTCTCCGCCGTTTCACGCGTGACGATGAAGAAGGCGATGCTTCACTTTCGTTGTGAAAGGAAGTCCAGCACGCCCGCCTTGTAGACCTTGTCGCCGACCGCCCGCATGTGGTCGCGGTTGGGGATGTCGAGCACCTCTGCGCCCGGAATGATCTTTCCGAGCGCTGCCGCCGAGCCCGCGATTTCGTCCGCGGTGCCGACCGCAATCAGCACGGGCACGGTGATCTCGGCGGCTTCTTCTTTGGTCATCAGGCGCCGCGAACCGCGCAGACAGGCCGCGAGCGCCAGGCGATCGGAACGGGTCTGGTCCGCGAACGCGCGGAAGGTCCGCCCGACCGGATCGGTCACCTCGTCGAGCGAGTCGGCTTCAAGCGCCTTCGCGACGTTCTCGCCGGGTCCACCGCCCTCGATCAGTCGGATCCCGATGCCGCCGAGGATCGCCGAGCGCAGCCGCTCCGGCCGGCTTCGCGCGAGCACGGCCGTCATCCGCGATCCCAGCGAATAGCCCATGACATCCGCACGCTCGATACTCAGATGGTCCATCAGCGCCGTGATATCGGAGGCCATGATGGCGATTTCATAGGCGCTCTTGTCGTAAAGTTTGCCGGAATCGCCATGGCCGCGATTGTCGAAGGCGATGACGCGGCGGCCGTTCTTCTTCAGCTCCGAAACCCAGGTCGGATATACCCAGTTCACGTTCTTGGTCGAGGCAAATCCATGCACGAGCAGGATTGGGTCGCCCTCGCCTTCGTCGAGATAGGAAATTTCAACAGCGCCGTTATGAAAACTCGGCATCAGACATTCCGTGTTTGGGAAAAGGATTTAAGAAACCGGCCGAAAGCTAGCCGGTTACGACGCCACCTGCCAACGCCGGTCGGGCCGCAGCTGCCATCTGTTTTCGCAGACGCTGCGCCTTTTTGCGATCGAGCCATGACTGCGTCAAGCGCTCGGTGGTGGCCTTGATCGACGACAACAGGCCGAACAACGCAAACAGCGCGCCGAACAGCCACAGTGACAGGTCGAAGGCGCCAACTGCCAGCAGCAATGCGCCGCGGCCGAGCATCTTCAGGATCGCGCGGGTCTGACCGCCCTTGGACTCCGCCAGCCGCGCGGCGCGCGCCACATCTTCCGGACCCTCCGCGATCCTGAGCGTATCGAGGGCGCCACGCGCGCCGGCCCTCTCGCTGACGCGTCCGACGTCCTTGGCAAGCCGCACCAGCGCGCCGGCCTTCTCGGCGTGGAAGGCAGCCCGGATGGCGCTCACGGTATCCCCCGGACGCATCACCGAGCCGGATGCGACCGCGTTTTGCAGCATCGGCGTATCGACCATCTCGCGCGTCGAGCGGCCGGCCCATTCCGTGAGCCCCTCGCCCAGCCTTCCTATCTTGCGCGCATCCTTGACCAGCGTCAGACCGGCGCGGACCGGGGCCACGCCGCCAACCGAGATGTAGGTCGCCGCCGTCACCGCAAGGCCGGCGGTGGCAAGGCCGAGCACCAGACGATCGGTATCCTCACCCATCACGAGATGCTTGCTCTCACGCACGACATCCCTGATATCGCCGAAGACGAACAGGTCGCCGGCGACGGTGCCGGAAAGGCTCGCGGCATCGTCGGCATTTCCGGTCACAAGGCCCAAGGCAAAGCGCTTGGCAAAATGCGACGAGGAGTTTTCTTCGTCGACGGCATCGCTCACCCGTTGCATCAGATCGCTCGGCAGAGAGACTTTCTTCTCCCGGGCAAGATCGACAAAGCTTTCGGCAAGGCCCGCATCGCCTGAAGCGAGCGCGGCTTCGATCTGGTCGGCGACTATGTTTCGGCTATTCCGCATCGCAGAATTGAGCCGGACGTCTGACAATTCCGCAGGATCGTCCTGCGCTGACAGAATGACAAAGGCGTCGCGCGCATTCGGCCACACGACGGCAAGCGCGGCACCGCTTACCGTCATCGCCGCAAGAACCAAACCGATCCGCCACTGTTTCATCCGAAATCCCGAAGTTTCCGCTTTCTCCTGAAATGGTGCGCCGCTTTTACGACACAACGTCCCCGACGAAAGAAGGGCTTCTCCGGGACGACAAGATTGTGTCGAATTTACATGAGTAAGTCAGCTGCCGGGGTGAGCTGTAGGTGTCCGGGACCTGTGATTTCCGTGCACTAGGAATCAACTGCATCCGCCAGTATGGTCGTGTCGCATTTCGACGATGCGGCGAGGCGCGGTGTCGCCTGCCATTGTCGCTTTCCATAGGTGAATTCGATGTCCGATCATGTCGTCCCGCACTTTCACAACGATGCCGGAGTTCCCGTCATCGAGATCGGCTCGCAGGAGTTCATGTGCGTGGGCGCCAACCCGCCGTTCGACCACCCGCACATCTTCCTCGATCTGGGCAACGACAACGAGATCATCTGCCCCTATTGCTCGACGCTTTACCGCTACGCCGCCGACCTCAAGGCCGGCGAGGCCCGGCCGCCGGAATGCGTGCTGACCGACAAGGTCGCCTGACGGGCCGGTGGCGGCTTCACGCACGATCATCGTTGCGGGCGCCGGGATCGGAGGGTTGACGGCGTCGCTGGCGCTGGCGCGAGCGGGTTTCCGGGTCATCGTTCTGGAGAAGGCCGAGCGGCTGGAGGAGACCGGCGCCGGTCTGCAGCTGTCGCCCAATGCGAGCCGCGTGCTGGTGGAACTCGGCTTGCGGCCGCGGCTTGCTTCCCGCGCCGTGACCCCCGACGCCATCAGCCTGATGAGCGCGCGCGGCGGCGGTGAAATCGCCCGAATTCCGCTCGGTGACGCCAAAAGGTTTCAAGCCGATGCGCCCTATTGGGTGATCCACCGCGCCGACCTGCAGGCGGCGCTGCAGGCCCAGGTCAACGACACTCCGGACATCGAGTTGCGGCTTGGCCGCCAGTTCGAGGATGTCGGCACCCATACCAAGGGACTGACGGTCGTTCAGCGCAGCGGCACGGCGCGCCAGGAGGAGCTCGCAGTGGCGCTGATCGGCGCCGACGGAATCTGGTCGACGGTCCGCCATCATTTGTTCCCGGAAGTGCAGCCGCGTTTCTCGGGCCTGATCGCCTGGCGCGGAACGCTTGATGCAACCCAGTTGCCGCGCGAATACACCTCCCGCCGCGTTCAGCTCTGGATGGGGCCGAACGCCCATCTCGTTGCCTATCCAATTTCGGGCGCGCGCCAGATCAATGTGGTGGCGGTGGTAACGGGAACCTGGAACCGGCCGGGCTGGAGCGAGCCCGGTGAGGCCAATGAGGTCAAAGGCGGGTTTGCCTCGGCGGGATGGCACGCCGTCCCGCGGATGCTGATCGGCGCCGTGGACGGGTGGAAAAAATGGGCGCTGTTCACCATTCCCGACGGCGGCGAATGGACCGAGGGCGCCGTCGCCCTGCTGGGGGATGCCGCCCACGCCATGTTGCCATTCGCAGCCCAAGGCGCCGGAATGGCGATCGAGGACGCCGCGGTGCTCGCCAAATGCCTCGGTGAAACCCACAAGCCGGGCGGACCTTCTATCCCCACGGCGCTGAAGCGTTACGCAAGCCTGCGCCGGCCGCGCGTAGCCCGGGTTCAGCGCGCCGCGCGGCAGGCGGGACGCATCTATCACCTCGCAAGCCCGCTCGCCTTCGCGCGCGACCTCGTCATCAAGGCGCTGGGTCCAGGACGCATGCTGGCGCGACAGAACTGGATCTACGACTGGCGGGCGTGAGCGTGCGGACGGCTGGCCGCCCTTGTTCAGTAGACGGCGTTCCCGGACCTCATCGGCGGCTGGCCGGCCTTGTCGTTGACCGGCGGGCCCGCCGAAACGGCCGGCTTGGCCGGCGTCGTCTCACGGCACTTGTTGCGCTGCCAGGCCTCTTCGGCATTCTTCGCCTGCCCGCGCACCGCGATGTATTCGTTGCGATAGGCAAGCTCCGCCACCACGGGACCCGCGACGCCCGCCTGCGCCTTCTCGATCAGGCCGCGCAATTCGGCCGAACGGGTGGCGAGGCCCTTGCGCTCGGCCTCCAGCTGCTTGCACTCATAGAGGTCGTATTTCGCGGGGTCGGCAAATGCCGAGGTCACGCTCTCACTCATGTCGGCGCAACCGGAAAGCGCCTGGCCGCAGGCAAGCAGCGTCAGCACCACGCCGGCGCGCGGCAATGCGTGAAAGCGAAAAAGCGAAGCGATCATGCGACCTTGGTAAACCCCCAACATTGAGGTTGCGTAAAGCACAAGCGTATTTGCGCAAAAGTGGGCACCGGTTTTGCGATTCCGAATACGCCAAAGCTATCGAAGCAGGGCGTATTCCGGCGCTCGCCGGAACATGCCCTTGTCAGGTGTCGGCATTGAGGCTTTGCCTTGTCAAGCGCAGTCCCTTAAACGAAGGGGCCGCGGTTTAACGGGCTACCTCATTCCCTGTGCTCAAAAAACGCGCTAAGTATCTGATCCTGTGACCAAAGCGGACGTGGCGGAACTGGTAGACGCAAGGGACTTAAAATCCCTCGATGGCAACGTCGTGCGGGTTCGAGTCCCGCCGCCCGCACCAAGGCAATCACCTCAGGGTGAACCGCTTTTTTGCCTGACGCACGCTCTTGCGCGCGACACGACGCGTCGTCGGAGTGGTGCCCTCCTCTTGGCCTATTTTCCCTTGACGGCCTTGGTGTGCGAGCCAACCTTTTTATGCCGCAGTGTACCGAGCCGCAGGTCACCGCGGACGTCCGGCGCAAAATCCTTACCGTAAGTGTTGCGCAGCGTTCCTGACAATGTATCACCTCGCTTTTGGCGGATTTCCCCACCCTGATCACGGTGACGGCCATCCACCCCCCCGGATTTTTGCTGTACCTCATAAAAGCGACGCAAAACGGTATTGATACGAGTCTGGTAGCCTTTACCCTGGTCCTTAAACCAGTCCAAGACATCGCTATCTAGCTTGATGCCAACGGCAACTTTTTCCGGACGTACAATCTCCGCCCTAGCCCACTCCGCATCAGACATGGGCGCGCCCTCACGATCGCTAGCTGCGATATCTTCAACTTGGGCAGAGGTCTGCCGATCGAGACGCTTCCAGTCGGTCTTACCCTTAAGAGGCACCAGGCTGCCGTCTGCTTTCTTCTGGTAGGGCTTGCCGTCGACCAGGACGGCACGAACTTTTGCTTTAGCCATAGCGCCGTTGCTCCCGTTTGTTTGCTTTGCGTGCGGAAATGATCCAGGTGATCTCGCCGCGTTCGGTGAAGGTGACGTGGAAGACCCGTCCGTTGACCTTGGCGAGCATGTTGTAGCGCGCTTCGCCGTAGTCCTTACGCGAGTCCTTGGCCACTTTCCTTCCGGGGTCCGCAAAACCCACTACCACGTCGGCGAAGTCAATACCGCGTTCGGCGATGTTCTTCGCGCATTTGGTCGGGTTCCAGTCGAACTCCATACCTTATATGGGGTGCGTCTAGACATTTATCAAGACTTTTATCTAGATAAATATATATACAGGAATCGGAAAAGGAATGATGACACGGTCCGGGCAGCAAGGACAGGCGTGACCCTCAGCTCGGCGCAACGCCCGCAATTTCCGTTTACGCTTCGATAGGTGTCGGTTAGGCTCCGATCCAATGTCTTGCGTGCGTTGCACCTTCGTTCGTATCTGTTGGAAAGTTCCCATGCAGGCAAACGACATCTCTTTCGAGACGGCCCTCGATGCGCGCGTCGACCAGATGCTTGACGCCTGCACGCGCTGCGGCAAATGCGTCGAGGCCTGCCCGAGCGTGAAGCCCGCTGGCATTGCGGATGCGGCATCCGGCGACGTCATCACCGGCATCATCGACATCATCCGCCGCGGTGAAGGGCCGGAAGCCTCGCGCATCTGGGCGCAGTCTTGCATGCTCAGCGGCGAATGCATCAAGGCGTGCGATGAAGGCGTCAATCCACGCTTTCTGTTGGCGATGGCGCGCGTCGCTATCGCGAAGGCCGCGCACGAATTGCCGCAGCGGCGGCGCCAGGGCGTGGAGAAATACCGCGATCTCGGCCGCGACGTGACGGTGCTCTCGCGGCTGCAGCTCGACGGCGAGGTGCTGGAACGGTTGGGGCAGAAATCGGCGTCGGTGGCGCTGCCTGCCGAGCCGCCCGACTTCGTGTTTTACACCGGCTGCAACGTGCTGAAGACGCCGCATATCGCGCTGCTCGCGCTCGACATCATGGATGCGTTCGGCATCAGTTATCAGGTCATGGGCGGGCCGAGCCATTGCTGCGGCATCTTGCAGTTTCGCCCGGGCGACGTCGAAATGTCCGGCCGCATGGGCACGAGCAGCATCGAGAAAATGTCGCATGCGAAATCCGGCCAGGTGATCTCGTGGTGCCCAAGCTGCTACGTCCAGTTCACGGAAACCACCCTGCCTGCGATCGAGCGACAGCGCGGGGCGCGGCCGTTCGAGATGACGCCGTTCATGCACTTTCTTGGCGGCCGGCTCGATCAATTGACCCCGCATATGCGAAAGCCGGTCGAGATGCAGGTCGCGCTGCACCGTCATCCCGGCGTCGCCGGCGTCATGGAGGCAGCCTCCGCCATCGTGCAGGCCATCCCCGGCATCACGCTCGTCGATCTCAATCAGCCGGCGGTCGGTTTGCAGAGCGTCAGCCTCGGCGTGCTGCCGGCGTTCAAGCGCGAACTCCAGCTCAACGAGCTAAAGGCCGCTCGCGACGCCGGCATCGATGCGCTGGTGACGGTCTATCATTCCGAACATCGCGAGTTGTGCGCGCATGAACGCGACTGGCCCTTCCGCATCGTCAACCTGCTTGAGCTCGTCGGCGCGAGCATGGGGCTGGAGCGGCATGATCGCTACAAGGAACTCAAGATCATGCAGGACGCCGACCAGATCGTGCGCGAATGCGGCGACCTGATCGCCCAACACGCGCTCGATCCGGCGAAAGCGCGCGACGTCGTCGTCAAGTCGATGCTCGGCGACCAGCCGCTGCCGCTTGGAGCATGATCCGGAAAAGTGGAAGCCGGTTTTCCCTCGCGACAAACGCGAAAGCGTTTGCGCGGAGATCATGCTCAAACAAAAGATGAGATCATGGTCCGATTTAATCGGATCATGATCTAATGCGAGCGGCTAGCCCTCCCCTGTCCGACCGGTCGATGGGCTGCTACGTCTTCGTCGGCCAGTGCCGCTCGCGGAACCAGGTGCGGTAATCCTGCGACATCTTCGCGCGCTGGGCCTGCGGCGCGCGCCGCTTGCAGGTCGACGCCTCCTCGCTGTTCTCGGGCGCGCCCCACCGCAGCTCGACGCAATCGTTCGGGTTATAGGCCATCTCGAAATCCTTGGCCCGGTCGAGGACGTCCTTCAGCGTCAGCGTCCACTCCGAGCCATTGCTGCGCGTATAGGTTATCTTGCGCGAGGCAAGCTCGGAAGCGAGCACGCCCTGCAACTCGCCTCTCACGTCCTCGGCGCTCTTGCCCGCCGGCATCGTGTAGCGTGTCGCCCGCCTCAAGACGCGATCCGGAAATCCGCGCACCACATCGATCGCGATCAGCAGACGGAAATCGCGCGCCGGAGTGGAGTAATCCTCCCAGGGTCCCGACGTCTCGAAGATCGAGGGGCCGTCCGGCATCGACATGTCGCCGGGCGCCTTTTCCTGATATTTTCGTCCGTTCTCGATCGAAGTGACGCGCGTCTTCACCTGCTCGTTGAGGCTCGCGATGGCGTCTGTCATCGCTTTCACCGGATCGAGCGGCTCGGGCGACATCACGTCATCCATGCGATCGTAAAAATCCTCCGCGCTCATCTGCGACTCATCGAGCGAAAAATCGCCGTAGCCTGGATTTTTTTCGATTTCGCCGTTGGTCAGGCGCCGCAACGCGCCGTTCTTGTCGCGTATGACGGGGCGGAAGTGCTTGAAGCCGGAAGTGCCAAGCCCGGGATCGTGCACGAACAGGAAATTGCCGCGCCAGAAACGCTTTCGCGTGATCGATCCGTCGGGCTCGGCGTCGACGGCGAGGAAGACGCCGGGGGTGCCGTCCACCTCCGGCACGCGATGCACCAGCATCAGCACGTGGCCGTAGGGATCGCCGTAGACCGTGCCGGGGCGGAGCGCCTTTTGCGTCAGCGAAACGGTATAAAAATCGGTGTTGTCGTCATTCCCCGACACACGCACGGCGCCGGAATGAACGACGTCGCCGACATCCCGCAGATATTCGCCGAACGTCGTCGGGCGCTTCGGCTTCGGAGCCGCTGGAGTGGCAGGCGGAACCGCCGTTGCGGCGGCCGGCTGCTGCTGCTGGCGGGAAAACAAGTCCAGAAGCGTTGGCGTTGGCGCAGGCGGCGTAGCGGCTGCGGGGCTAGCGGATGCGATTTCCTGTTCGGGCGGCGGCGGCGGACGCGTGAACTCCGGATGCTCCATGTCGAACCACTGGTAGCACTTGGGCGGTTTGCCGCCCATGCCGCGCGAGCAATTCGAATAGCCGAACGGCAGCCCCATCTTGTAGGCGAAATAGGCGCGCAGGAAGTAGGCGAAGTCGGCGCAATCGGGACGAAGCCCCGTCTTCGCATTGTCCTCGCCGCGGCCCAAATAGTTGAACAGGTAATTGCGCGACGGGTCGCGCAACACTTCATGCCACGCCTTCCAGGAAAGCGACTGCTCGGGCGGCGCGTCGAACAGCTTTTCGATCCACGCCGAGAACAGCAATTCCGTCGCGTTGTTCCAACTGTTGCGTACCTGCCAGAAGCTTCCCGACGGCGTATGCGGCGGATCCGGCTTGCGCGCGCTTACGCCGACGTCGCGTGTGATCGCGTCGCATTCGGCCGTCGGATGGTCGAGCGCCAGCGTTACGTGCCAGGTCCCCGCGGCGGGCTCAGCGACCTCGGCAAACCAGGAATACGGCCCCCCGCCATGCCGGTCGGGCGATTTGGCGGCGACCCGCCCATCGGGCGCGATCAGCGAGAGCGCGCCTTGAAGCGGCTTTTCGGTGACCAGCATCACGCGCAGCGGCGCGCCCTTCCACGGCGCAAGCGGCCAGGGCAAGACCGAGAGTTCCGCCGCGTCGCCGCAGCCGCCTGAGGCCGCCTCAGTCGGCGAGACCACGCCTGAGAAAAGCAATAAAGCCGTCGCGGCGGCAGCAAACCGGCTAGCGAGAAGCATTTTAGCAACCTTACCTCGAGGGGCCCCAAACCGCACTCGGCCCTGCCAGCGGGGCCGGCCTGGAGGATAGCTGAATTGGCCCGTATCAGTCAGCAAATTTGAAGGCGATTTTGCGGCCCGACGCCATCACGGGATGCTTCCAACGCAAGATGGGGAACATTGCCTGTCTGCTGACGTGAAACCGGTCAAAGGCCGATCATTCGTCATCCGAAAGGCGCTTTATTTGGCCGCAGTAACGCGCTGTAACTCCTCAATATTTGAGACTTGCGCCGAGTGGCTTGCGGCGAATGCGCTCGACACTATCGCGCATGTTTCACTTTACAAATTCATCGCCGGTCATTCTCGTATGCTTTCCGAAAATATCCCCTTCGAATCCGCGAGCATCCCTCGATGAACCCCGCAAACCTTCCCTTTGATTCCGAAGCCATGCTGGCTGGCTTGCGCGGCTGGGTGGAATGCGAAAGTCCGACCTGGGATGCGGCCGCGGTCGATCGCATGCTCGATCTTGCCGCGCGCGACTTGGCGATCATGGGCGCGTCGATCGAGCGCATCGCCGGCCGGCAAGGCTTTGGCGGCTGCGTCCGCGCAAAATTTCCGCATCCGAAACAGGGCGAGCCCGGCATCCTGATCGCAGGCCATCTCGACACGGTTCACCCGACCGGCACGCTGGAGCAGCTGAAGTGGCGGCGCGAGGGCAACAAATGCTTCGGGCCCGGCATCTTCGACATGAAAGGCGGCAACTACCTCGCCTTGGAAGCGATCCGCCAGCTGACGCGGGCGTCGTTCACGACGCCGTTGCCGATCACCGTACTGTTCACGCTGGACGAGGAAGTCGGCACGCCATCGACGCGCGACCTCATCGAGGCCGAGGCCGCGCGCAACAAATATGTGCTGGTGCCGGAGCCGGGCCGACCGAACAATGGCGTCGTCACCGGACGTTACGCGATCGCGCGGTTCAACCTGGAGGCCATCGGCAAGCCGAGCCATGCCGGCGCCACGCTGTCCTCGGGGCGATCGGCCATTCGCGAGATGGCGCGGCAGATTCTCGTCATCGATGGGATGACGACGGAGGACTGCACCTTCTCCGTCGGCATCGTACATGGCGGCCAATGGGTCAATTGCGTCGCCACCACCTGCACGGGCGAGGCGCTGAGCATGGCCAAACGCCAGGCCGATCTCGATCGCGGCGTCGAGCGGATGCTGGCGCTTTCGGGCACCACCGACGATGTCACGTTCAAGGTCACGCGCGGCTTGACGCGGCCGGTATGGGAGCCCGACGCGCCCACCATGGCGCTCTATCAAAAGGCGCGCGGCGTCGCCGAGGCGATGGGCCTCGAGCTGCCGCATGGCAGCGCCGGCGGCGGCTCGGACGGCAACTTTACCGGCGCTATGGGAATCCCGACGCTCGACGGGCTCGGCGTGCGCGGCGCCGACGCACACACGCTCAACGAACACATCGAGGTCGATAGCCTCGCCGAGCGCGGCCGCCTGATGGCCGGCCTGCTGGCTACGCTGGAGTGAACTGCCGTGACGAAAGCACAAACCAAATCCCGCGCCATTCCGTTCAAGACCATTCGCGCTCGCGCCGAAAAGCGCAAGGGCGGCCCGAAAGGCCTCGAAAAACTGCTGCCGCGGAAACCCGACAACAAGGCGCTGACGAAACTTTCGGACGACCGCATCCTTGCCGAAATGACCAAGCGCGTATTCTCCGCGGGATTTGCCTGGAGCGTGATCGAAAACAAGTGGCCGGGTTTCGAGAAGGCCTTCCTCGGCTTCAAGCCCGCCAAGCTCGTCTTTCAGCCCGACGATTACTGGGACGGCCTGTTGTCCGACACGCGCATCGTGCGCAACGGCGCCAAGATCGCCTCGGTGCGCGAGAATGCCGCCTTTGTGCAGGAGATTGCCAAGGAGCACGGCAGCTTCGGCAAATTCCTGGCGAAATGGCCTTCCTCCGACCAGATCGGCCTCCTCGACCTGCTGGCCAAGCGTGGCAGCCGGCTCGGCGGCAATAGCGGACAGATGTTGCTGCGCTTCCTTGGCTGGGACGGATTTGTAACGTCGCAAGACGTGGTGGCGTGCCTGCGCGATGCGGGGCTCGATATCGCGGAGGAAGTAAAATCGAAGGGCGATCTCGCCAAGGTGCAGGCACAGTTCAACGCCTGGGCCACCGAGACGGGACTACCCTATGTGCATCTGTCGCGCATCTGCGCGATGTCGATCGGCGCCAACCACGCGGCATGACGTGCTATCATAGCATCGGGTTTGCCGTGCCAGGCATCCGCCTCAAGCCCAACGGCCCCGCCTTCGAAGCTCCCAACCAATCCCGTTCTCCCTCTGCCGCCATCGGATAAAGAAAATGCCAAACATCGACCGCATCGACGGCTTTGCCGACGAACTCACCGCCATCCGCAGGGATTTGCACGCCCATCCCGAGATCGGATTCGAGGAAGTGCGCACCTCCGGCATCGTCGCCGAGAAACTCGCGCAATGGGGAGTTGAGGTGCATCGTGGGCTCGGCGGCACCGGTGTCGTCGGCGTGCTCAAGGGCAAGGGCTCCGGCGGCAAGCGCATCGGACTTCGCGCCGACATGGACGCGTTGCCGATGGAGGAAAACACCAATCTGAAATGGCGCTCCACCATTCCCGGCCGCTTCCACGGCTGCGGCCATGACGGCCACACCACCATTTTACTCGGCACCGCGCGCTATCTCGCCGACACCCGCAACTTCGACGGCACCGTTCATTTCATCTTCCAGCCCGCGGAAGAAGGCCTTGGCGGCGCCCGCGCCATGATCAAGGACGGGTTGTTCGAGAAATTCCCCTGCGATGAAATCTATGGGCTGCACAACGCCCCCGACCTCAATCACGGCGAACTCGCGATCCTGCCCGGACCGGCGATGGCAGGCGCCGATTTCTTCGACATCACCATCAACGGCTATGGCGCCCATGGCGCGATGCCGGAGCGCTCCAAGGACCCCGTCGTCATCGCAATGGCGCTCGGACAGGCGCTGCAAACCATCGTCAGCCGCAATGTCGATCCGCTGAAAGCGGCGGTATTGTCGATCACGCAAATTCACGCAGGCTCCGCCTATAACGTCATCCCCGGTGAAGCCAAGCTTGCCGGCACGGTGCGGGCGTTCTCCGACGAAGTACGCGCGCTGATCCGCGAGCGGATGCGCGCGATCTGCGCCGGCATCGCGACGGCCTTCCAGGTCGAGATTGCGATCGACATCCGCGACATCTTCAGTGTGCTGGTAAACCAGGAGGAACATTCCAAG
>Ga0209517_10001724_pt1 | contig 32218 bp, 22 predicted proteins | sample PeaSoiMetSII2010_FD_187695 | JGI IMG/M metagenome (GOLD analysis project Ga0209517, IMG submission 187695) | Peat soil microbial communities from Weissenstadt, Germany - SII-2010 (SPAdes) (version 2) | ecosystem: Environmental > Terrestrial > Soil > Wetlands > Peat | place: Germany... | reverse complement strand
CGCTACGCTGGCGGAACCGCTTGCCGGGGGCCAACTCGTGCAGGGTGGTGATACAGCAGTACGCGCATTTGCCGTAGCAACCCCGGCTACCCATCAGGTAGCTCGTGGGGACGCCGGCGATCGAATGAATCGGGCCGCGCCGGTCTGGCAATGGCAGGGTATCCAAATCGTCCAGCATATGCCGCCGGTTGCTGAAACATATTCGCCGTTGCCTATCCCGATAGACAACGCCTGGAATTTCAGGGAGGCGATTTTCGAAATCCGGCATGGCATCGGCGATCTCAACCAGTGTTTTCTCGCCTTCGTGGATGACAATGATGTCAATCTCCGGATGGTTCCGCAGCAGGTCTTCGGCGGCGCAGGAGGCATAGTGGCCACCTGCCACCACGAGTTTGCGAGGATCGCGCGACTTAATGAGTTGCGCCAAGCCAAGAAACTCTTTCGCTCTAGACTGGAAACACAGGGACAATCCGATAATTTCCGCATCCCCGGCGGCATCAGCCACGGCGTTCGCATCGGCTGGCGAATTGAAAGCGGCAAGCATCGTCTCGTGCCCGGCATTCAGAAGTGCTGCCGATAAATAGCGAATGGAGAGATTTTCCTCGTAGTCAGGCCCTGCCAGTAGGACTTTCAATTGTCCCTCCTTCGCCACGGAATCTGCCTGGGGCAGATTCCGCCGCCAGTTTTGACGCGATTCTCCAATCATTCTTCGGCGATCCCCGCTGTTTGTCAGTGATTTAGAACAGGAAAGACAACAATTTGAGGGCTAACGATTGGCGATGGGACCGGTTTCGGTACCCGCTGCGTCCCCTTCGCGCATCAGATTATGTTTTGGGGTAAACTGCACGTTTCCAGCCGGTCGATTTCTGTTCGTAAAGCCGGCGGGCGAGGACACACTCTGGCTGCCTCCACTGAAAACATCGTGTTGTTCGCGGCAGATCCGGGTGCGCGAGAATCTCTGCATTCTCTCCTGACCTCCGCCGGCTACAGCGTTCAGGTGGTGGAGGCGCAGGAGGGACTTCTACGTTCGCTCCAGGAGACTTCACCGAGCCTGCTTCTGCTCTCTCTGGACCCTGCCAATCCGGAGTCGAGCAACGTCCTTGCCGCGATACGCCTCCACAGCCCTTCCTCACAGCTCCGCGTCCTGATCCTGACGCCGGGCGAAAAAGAAGCCCTGGCACGCGACTTGGATTTAGGCGCCGACGATGCCATCTCGGTTCCCTTCGATGATGCGGAACTTCTTGCGCGGGTGCGGGGACAGTTGCGCCAGAAGCGCGCCAGCGACGAGTTGGCGGCGAAGATGCGCATTGCCGAAGAGAGCCGCGAAGTGGCGCAGACCGCGTTCCAGGCGCTTGCCGTCACCGAAAAGATGACGGCCGACGCATTTTCCCTCGAACGCATCCTGAAAATCGGTGTCATCTCTCTGTTCGGCCTGGCGCTGGTGATCGTGGCCATCTTTTTCCTGTTTTCGCGCCGCGCAGAGAAAGAAACGCGCCGCGCCTACACCGTAATCGCGCAACTGGAACGCAATGCCAAGACGGAAGAGCAACTCCTCGCCTCCGCGCGAAAGTTGCGGGAAGATCCTTCCAACGCGGATGTGTTGCAGCAGGAAGAAACACTCCAACAGCAGACGGAAAGCCTGCGCAAGAAAATGGCCCAGCCGGATGCGGGCGACGTGGCCGAATTGCGCCGCCAATTGGATGAAGCTACGGGGCGATTGAGCAAGATTGAAGGGCAATCGCAAGCCGCGGAGTCCGTGATTCGCTCCTACGCTCCCAGCGTGTGCCTGTTGCACGTCTCCGTGGCTTTCAATGAAAAGGATTCCGGGCGGCGCTTGCGCTACGGCGGCATCAACAGCGATGGCACGCCGCTAAAGGACAGCGACGGCAATCCCGTCTACACCACCGAAGGACGCGGGCCGGAAGTGCGCGCCGACTTTTTTGGCACCGGCTTCATCGTGGGCGAGGGCAAAATCCTCACTAATCATCACGTCGTCCAGCCTTGGTGGCAGAACGACGAACTGGCCGGTGCCTTCCAGCAAGGACTGGAGCCGGTCATCGCGGAGATGATGGCGTATTTCCCCTCAGCGCCCAACGGCATTCCCGTGAGCATCTCCCAGATTTCACAACAGGCCGACCTTGCCCTGGTTCACGGAGACCTCTCGGAACTTGGCCGCCCCATCCTCAAGTTGAATCCCGGCAAGGACGCTACTGTCAGCGGGGAAGCGTTAATCAGCGTGGGCTACGCCACGGGATTGGACGCGATATTGGCACGGGCTGGGGACGCAACGGTGGAACAGATCGTTAAGACCAGCGGTGGCGAACCGAAACTCGTGCTGACGGAGTTAGCCCGGAGAAAACTGATTCGCCCGCTGGTCACGCAAGGCCATGTCGGAGATGTCCTGCCAGACAAGATTGTGTACGATGCGCAAACGACGTCGGGCGGTTCCGGCGGACCGCTGCTGGTCCGCGACGGCGAAGTGATTGGCGTGACCTTTGCCGTGGTGCGTGGCTTTGGCGGGTCCAACTTTGGTGTGCCCATACGTTTCGCCCAGCCCTTGCTCAAACACTAGAATGCGTTTTTTCGTTTTGCTGCATGGAAAAATGTAGAGCAAGCTGTTGGTCTCCCCATGAAACAATGTAGAATTTCGCAATCACTCCAAGAGTGATCAAACGTTCCTTATGAAAAAGCATCGCACCATCCGCAAAGTGCTGGCTGCCAATCGCAGCGAAATCGCCATCCGTATTTTCCGTGCTGCCAACGAGCTTGGGCTGCGCACCGTGGCGATTTACTCGCAGGAAGATCGCCTTTCCTTGCACCGCTTCAAGGCCGATGAAGCCTATCAGGTGGGCGCGGGAAAAGGGCCCGTCGAAGCGTATCTGGATATTCCCGGAATCATCGCCGTGGCCAAAGAACACGAAGTGGACGCCATCCATCCGGGTTATGGCTTCCTGTCTGAGAACCCAGCGCTGGCGCGTGCTTGTGCCGAGGCGGGCCTGACCTTTGTGGGCCCCACGCCGGAACTGCTCGAACTCCTTGGCGACAAAACCGCCGCGCGACGTTTGGCAGCCTTTGCCGGAGTTCCCGTTTTGCCGGGGACGGAGAATCCCGTCACTTCGCCAGCGGAAGCGCACAAGATCGCCAGCGAGATCGGCTTTCCCGTTATCGTGAAGGCCGCGATGGGCGGCGGTGGCCGCGGCATGCGCGTGGTCCACGACGCGGATCAACTGGATGCGCGCCTGGAGGAAGCGCAAGGCGAAGCCAAATCCGCGTTCGGGGACGCCTCTGTTTTCCTGGAGAAATTTCTGCCGCGCGCCCGCCACATCGAAGTCCAGATTCTTGCCGATGAACACGGCAACCTGCTGCATCTTTACGAGCGCGACTGCTCCGTGCAGCGGCGACATCAGAAAGTCGTGGAAGTGGCCCCCGCTTGCAACCTGCCTGAAAAAATTCGCGGGGAACTCTGCGCGGCCGCGGTGCGGATTGCCCGCAAAGCTAATTATCGTAATGCAGGCACAGTCGAGTTTCTTTACGACGTCGACTCGAACAATTGGTATTTCATCGAAGTGAATCCGCGAATTCAGGTGGAGCATACCGTTACGGAAGTGGTCACGGGCGTGGACCTGGTGCGTTCGCAGATTCTCATCGCGCAGGGTCACACCTTGCACGAAGCCCCGCTTTCTCTCCCCGCGCAGGACAAGATTCCATTGTATGGCTCGGCACTGCAGTGCCGTGTCACCACGGAAGATCCGGAAAAACATTTCGCGCCGGATTATGGCCGGATTTCCACGTACCGCTCGCCCGCCGGGTTCGGCATTCGCCTGGATGGCGGCACCGCCTACTCCGGAGCGCTGCTTGCCGCGTATTACGATTCCTTGCTCGTCAAGGTGACGGCCTGGGGGACAAATCTCCCCGAAGCATGCCAGCGCATGGATCGTGCGCTGCGCGAATTTCGCATCCGCGGCGTGAAGACGAACATCCCGTTCCTCGAAAACGTCGTCAATCATCCGCGTTTCCGCGCTGGTGAAGTGACCACTTCCTTCCTGGACGATTCGCCGGAACTTTTCCGCTTCACTGGCCGCGCCGATCGCGCCACCAAACTGCTCTCCTACATCGGCGATGTTATCCTGAATGGCAATCCCGAAGTGAAGGGGAAACCGGTGCCGGAGTTTATCGAGAAGGCGCTCGTCCCTGCCGCTCCCGGTATTGCTCCGCCGCCTGGAACGCGGCAGCTTCTGCAAAAGCTGGGACCGAAGAAATTTGCGGCCTGGGCGCGCAAAGAGAAGCGGCTCCTGCTGACGGACACGACCTTTCGCGACGCGCACCAGTCGCTGATGGCCACGCGCGTCCGCAGTTACGACATGCTGGCCACCGCGCACGCCGTGGCCCAACGCCTGCCAAATTTATTCAGCCTGGAAATGTGGGGCGGCGCCACATTTGATACCTCGCTGCGATTCCTGCACGAAGATCCCTGGCAACGCCTTCGCGACTTGCGCGCGCGCATTCCCAATATCTGTTTCCAGATGCTATTGCGCGGGGCAAACGCAGTTGGCTACACGTCGTATCCTGACAACGTCATCATCGAATTCGTCGGTGAAGCCCATCGCCAGGGCATCGACATTTTCCGTATCTTCGATTCGCTCAACTCCATCGACAACATGCGCGTCTCCATTGACGCCGTTCTGGAAACCGGCGCGGTCTGTGAACCGGCCATTTGCTATACGGGAGACATCCTCGACGATCGCCGCCCAAAATATTCGCTGAAGTATTACGTCACGATGGCCAAGCAGCTCGAAAAGCTGGGCGCGCACTTCCTGGCCATCAAGGACATGGCGGGCTTGTGCAAGCCGTATGCCGCGTTTGCTCTGGTTAAAGCGTTGCGCGAGGAAATCGGCATTCCCGTTCACTTTCATACGCACGACACCAGCGGCGTCAACTCCGCATCCCTGCTAAAAGCATCCGATGCGGGCGTAGACGTGGCCGACGCCGCCATCGCTGCCATGAGCGGCGGCACCAGCCAGCCCAATCTGAACTCGGCGGTCGCAGCCCTGCGGCACACTCCACGCGACACGCAGCTCGACATCGCCGCCCTCAACGAGTGCTCCGACTATTGGGAAACGATACGCAGCTACTATCTGCCCTTCGATTCGGGTCCCAAGGCGGGTTCCGCACGGCTTTACGAGCACGAAATTCCCGGCGGACAATTCACCAACTTGCGTGAACAAGCGGCGGCCATGGGCCTGGGCCATCGCTGGCGCGAAGTGGAGAAGACGTACGCAGAAGTGAATGCGTTGTTCGGCGACATTGTGAAGGTCACGCCCTCCAGCAAAGTCGTGGGAGACATGGCGCTGTTTCTGCTGGCCAACGAAATGAAGCCTGCAGACCTGTTGGAACTGGATGAACATCACGACATCTCCCTGCCGAATTCCGTGGTCGAAATGTTCAGCGGCGCTTTAGGCGTTCCTCCCGGCGGTTGGCCCAAGAAATTGCAGCGCATTATTCTTCGCGGCCGGGCGCCCGTGAAAGGGCGGCCCAGCGCGAACCTTCCTCCCGCGCAATTCGATCAAGAGAAGACAGAGCTGGAAACGAAGGTGGGGCATCCTGTTCACCGCGATGCGTTGCTCAGCTATCTTCTCTATCCCGAGGTCTACCTGAAGTACGACAAATTTCGCCAGACCTATGCGGACGTGAGCGTTCTGCCCTCGCCAACGTTCTTTTATGGCCTGAAACCGGGCGAGGAAATCACCGCGGAGATCGAATCGGGCAAGACCATGATCGTGAAATTCCTGACCATCAGCGAGGCCCATCCCGATGGGACGCGCACGCTGTTTTTTGAATTGAATGGGCAGCCGCGCGAGGTAAACGTGCGCGATCGCGCGTTGCGGGTCGTCGAGCGCAGCCACCCCAAAGCCAATCCGGAAGATCCGGGGCAAGTTGGAGCGCCCACAGCCGGACTTATCAGCGGCATCGCCGTGCAGGTGAACCATAGCGTGGAGCGGGGTGCTAAACTTCTGACGCTGGAAGCCATGAAGATGCAGTCCAACATTTATGCGCCGATCACGGGCCGCGTAACCAAGGTGCTGGTCACGCCGGGGCAGCACGTCGAGCCCAAGGATCTTCTGGTTACCATCGTTCCGTGAGTGGACCTCACCTCATCAAGCACGAGCAGTTTGCTTCGCGCTATCTCCGCAATCAGCGCGACCTGATCGTCTATCTCCCGCCGGGCTACGCTCACCAGCCTCGCCGCGCGTTTCCCGTGCTCTATCTGCACGACGGCCAAAATCTTTTCGATGGCGCAACCGCATTTATACCCGGGATGGATTGGCACGTTGGCCATACCGCCGATCACATGATTAACACGGGCCAGGTGGAGCCGCTCATCATCGTGGGAATTTACAATGCCGGCAAACAGCGGCTGGGTGAGTACACGCCTACACGCGCGCCAAGGTTGGGCGGTGGCCGGGCGCACCGTTACGGCAAATTTCTGCTGGAAGAAGTACGGCCATTCGTTTTGGAAAGGTATCGCATTGTCGGCGGCGTGGAGAATACGGGGATCGGCGGCTCTTCGCTCGGCGGGCTGCTTTCCCTTTATCTGGGACTGCGTTTGCCGCAAGTTTTTGGAAAGATTGCCGCGCTCTCGCCCTCTGTGTGGTGGAACGAGCGCGTGATCGTGCGATTTGCCGCTGCGGCCACCGTTCAGCCAATCCCGCGAGTGTGGCTGGATGCAGGCACGCGCGAGGGCGGGCGCACCGTGGAAGATGTCGAGCGGTTTCGCGATGTTCTTCTGCACAAAGGATGGCGATTAGGACGCGACCTGCACTACGAGCGCGTCGAGGGCGCCGAACACAATGAAGCCGCGTGGTCCCGGCGCGTCGGTCCGTTCCTGCAATTCCTGTATCCCGCGGAAGAAAGACAGGTATAATCCGCGCACAAAGGTGGAAGCGGCCAGTCCGCAACCCTGCAGTTTCCTGGCGGTGAATTCGTGGCGGCAGACAGACCCATCACCATCCTCTGTGTCACCTCTTACGAAAAAGGGCAGGAATTTCTGCGCACGTGCAAGAGCCTGGGATGCACCGTGCTGCTTCTGACCATAGAAAAACTGCGCAACGCGAATTGGCCCCGCGAAGCTATTGACGAAATGTTCTTCATGCCCCCGGAACTCCCCATCCAGGACATGATTCACGCCGTGTCCTACGCGGCGCGCACTCGGCACATTGACCGCATCGTGGCCTTGGACGAGTTTGACATGGAGAATGTCGCGGCGATCCGCGAACATCTGCGACTGCCGGGGATGGGTCTAACAACGGTGCGCTATTTCCGCGACAAGCTGGCCATGCGCATGCAAGCGCGCGAAGTGAGCATCCGAGTTCCTGAATTCAGCGCCGTGGTGAATTACGATGATCTGCGCGAATTCATGCGACGTGTTCCGGGGCCGTGGCTGCTGAAACCGCGCGCGCAGGCTTCCGGCATTGGCATGAAGAAAATTCAGAAGCCGGATGAGATATGGCCCTGGCTGGACCAGCTTGGCGATCAGCAATCCGAATATCTGCTCGAGCAATTCATCCCCGGCAGCGTTTTCCATATTGATAGCGTGGTCTCTGAACGCGCCGTGCTCTTCGCTGAAGCCCATGCTTACGGCACACCCCCGCTGGAAACATCACATCAGGGTGGAGTCTTCACCACGCGCACGTTGCCGCGCAATTCCGACGATGCGCAGGCGCTGAAGGAGCTCAATCAGAAACTCATCAGCGGCCTCGGCCTGGTTCGCGGCGTCACCCATGGAGAATTCCTGAAGGCACACGACGGCAACCAATTTTACTTCCTGGAGATTGCGTCCCGCGTCGGTGGTGCGTACATCTCCGACGTCATCGCAGCCGCCACGGGAATCAATCTGTGGCGAGAGTGGGCGCGATTGGACGTTGGGGCAGGGAAGTTGCCCTACGCATTGCCGCCCTTGCGCGAAGACTATGCGGGCGTGATTCTGTCACTAGCCCGCCAGGAAGAGCCGGACACTTCCGCGTACACCGATCCCGAAATTATCGAGCGCGTCGCGAAGTATCACCATGCTGGGTTTGTGCTGAAATCGCCCTCCGCGGAACGAATTCAGGAGTTGCTGGATTCCTATGCGCAGCGCTTCCAGAACGATTTCCTCGCCCGGCAGCCTGTCCCGGAGAAACCCACCTCCTGACCTTGCGCCAGAAAGTTTTCCACATGGCCCCGGTACAGCCCTAACCCTGTTCTTCCGGCTAGTTACTTTCAGGAACCCACTTGGGATACATTGTTTGCGGCGCGCATCCCCGCGGACTATCTTTTGCATACCCCGGGCCAGTAAGCTGCGTGGGGTGTGTTGTCCCTTGGGAGGTCCGATGTGGAGTAATACTAAGAAGCCGGATGCGCCGCAGGCCGCGCAACCGGAAACAAAGAATTTGCCAGTGAATCAGCCGCCGAAAACCTCTGCGGCATCTTGGGAGGGAACTACCGCCATGAGTACTGATGCAATGCGTCCGATAGGTGCAACCGCGGATCGCGCGACGGCGCGGCTCGGGCCAAGCCTGCATATTAAGGGTGAAATCACGGGGAACGAAGACCTGTTGATCGAGGGATCGGTCGAGGGTCTGGTGCAACTTGACGAGCGCAAACTGACGGTTGGCGCCACGGCCAAGCTGACTGCGGATATTATCGCCCGCGAAGTGGTGGTCTACGGCACGGTGAAGGGAAACCTGCGCGCCAAGGACCGCATCGAGATTAAGAAGGATGGCTCCGTCAACGGCGACCTTACCACCGCCCGCATCATGATTGAAGACGGCGCCTACTTCAAAGGCTCCATCGAAATCGACAAGTCCGGTGAAAAGGAATCCGGCGCCGGATCTTTCGCGCGCGCCGCGGCGCCTGCGGCCGCCGGTACGGCACCGAAGACCATTTAAGCCAAAGATCTCGCAACATTCTTTTCCCAAGAGCGGCGCAGACTTCCTGTTTGCGCCGTTTTTATTTGTTTGTGCTGTCCCTTCCGCATCATTTAATATGTTGACAAGTCCCGTATAAATATTTATCGTGAGCCTGGTTTACCTCTCTTGGCGGCGTTGTTCCAGCCGGCGTAGGTCCTCGCTGGCCGTCTGCTCCGCTAGTTTGCGCAATTCAGGAGTCACGCCATGTGGGGAGGCGCTCGCGGCGTCCCGGTCCTTAGCCTGGCTCTCTTTGTGTCTCTGGCTGGCTGTGGCGGGGGCGGCGGAGGCGGTGAGATTCAGCCCCCTCCTCCCCAAGCGGACTTCAGCCTCGCGCTTTCGACCGCGTCGGTGAGCTTGCCGCAGGGTGGCACAAGCTCTCCCCTCACTGTTTCCGTCACTGCGGAAAATGGTTTTTCGGGCACCGTGCAAGTCACCTTGAACAGTCTACCCGCGGGAATCACCAGCAATCCTGGCAGCCCCTTTTCCGTCGCCGCAGGCCAGAATTCCACGGTGGTGTTCGGCGCTGCTTCAACGGCTTCCACCGGACAATTTTCCGTTACCGCGCTGGGCACCAGCGGCTCGCTCTCGCATTCCGCGAATCTTTCGCTCAATATCCAGGCGGGTTCCACGCAGACCTTTCCGCGCAGCACCTATGCCGCGAACGAGTCCGTCATCTTGCTGGATCGTCCCCTGGGCGAGCCGCATCACCGCCATGTTGTTTATGACCCAGCCGGCAAGCGATTTTTCGTTGCCAATCAGGCGATGAATCGTGTGGAAGTCTATTCGTCTTCCGATGCTTCGTTGCAAGCCACCATTGACGCCCCCGGCGCCTCGAACGTGGATCTTTCCGTTGATGGCACAACTTTGTGGGTAGGCACCGCACTTGAGCAGATCTTTGCGGTCAATACCGCATCCTTGCAGGTAGCCACGCGTTACCCCATTGCAGGCCTCACGCCCATCCCCAATGTCGTTTTCAATCGCCCGAATGAAGTGCTGCCGCTATCCACTGGCAAATTCCTTGTGCGTTTGCGGCAGCCTTCGGTCGCGGAGGCGCTCCTCGCCCTCTGGAATCCGGCCTCAAACTCTTTTACGAATCTCACGCCGGCTGCGCCTGCGCTCTTTCAGCAGGGAGTCGGCGTGATGGCGCGTTCCGGCGACCATACCCGCGTAATCGTCGCGGCCAACGATTCCAGCGGTGAAGCAGCGATCTTCGATTCGAACGGCAATCTTCTGACCGGACCGGTTGCACTTGGCGCGGGTGTGATCACCTTCGCCGCCGCCAACTCTGATGGCAGCCGCTTCGCCGTCATCTTTGGCGCGCCTGCTGTTTCGCGGGTCCTGCTTCTCGATGGGAGCCTGAACTTACTGGGCTCCTACTCTTCGCCAAGCGCATCTGGAATCGTGTTTTCGCGCGATGGGCAAACACTCTACGATGCCGAACCCTTTGGGAACAGTTATGTCGTCACCGCGCTCTCCGCAACCAGTCTTCAGAAACTCGGGCAAGTCCCCGACCTGGCGGTGGAAGGCATTGCCACGATCCTGGAAGACGTGGATGAAACTCAATTTCTGGTAGGGCTGTCGAATCGCGGCTTGAGTTTTCTGGATGCCGCCAATCCTGGAACATTGCCGCAGCCCGCGCCCGTCTTTGCCGCTGCGCCGGTCGCTCAACCCGCGGAAGGATCCATTGCGGGAGGCGCAACGATCACCTTGAGCGGTTACAATTTCAATTCCAATCCGCAAATCCGCTTTGGCACGCAAGCCCCCGTCAATGCGACTGCAACCAGCACCACGCAACTTCAGGTTTCGGCACCGCCAAGCGCGGCGTCTGGCCCGTTGAATCTCATCGCCTATTTTTCCAATGGCTGGATCGCTGTAGCGCCTTCCGCATTCAGCTATGGCCCCGCCATCGTGCAGGTTCTTCCGAATGTTGGCGGGCAAGCCGGCGGCGACACGGTCTGCCTCCTGGGCTATGGATTCGATGCCGCCAGCGCAACTGTTGGCGTCACCATTGGTGGCAAGGCCACCACGGTACAAAAAGTCGAAAGCCTGCCGAGTTTTGCCAGCGCTCTTTCCCTGGACCCGACTTACCCCTTCTCTCTCGAACGCATCACACTGACGACTCCTGCGGGCGCCCCTGGCAAAGCCGACATTTCCATCACCACTTCTTCGGGCGCTACCACTGCACCCAAGTCCTTCCAATACCTGAATGCCCGTGCCACGTTCCCGAATCCCAGCCTCTATAAGTTCCTGCTTTACGATTCGCAACGCCAGCAAATCTATCTCAGCGCCACCGACCACGTGGACGTTTTCGATTCCAATGGCCTGGTGTTCCGAAGCCCCATCGAGCCGCCGCCCAACGGGCCGCTGCCCGACGCTGCGCTGCGTGGCATTGCACTCACGCCGGACTTTACGCAATTCGTTGTGGCTGATTTTGGCGCTCAGAATGTCTACCTCATCAATCCGGATGGGGCTGCGCACAATGGCACAGCGGTTCCCGTGGGTGGTGTTCCCGGTTACGCGAATTCGGGCCCCGCTCGCGTGGCGGCCACCAGCGCTTCAACGGTGTTTGTCAGCTTAATCGCCGAGGGAGGTTCCGCCGGAGGGTGCAGTTCCTGCCTAGGCCAGATGAATCTAAGCGCCAGCCCCCCCGCCCTTCTGCCAGCCCCGCAGCCCGAGCTCCCGTCGTTGATTGGTGCTCCGTTGCTACAGGCGAATTTCGCAGGGGACACCGTCTACCTCGCATTTGGCACCGCGCCGGGTGGGCTGGTAGCCCAATGGACGGCCGCAACGCCCAACGCCTTCACCGTTTCTTCTGCCAATGATTCCGCTACCGATCTTTCCACGTCTGCTGATGGAACGTTGTTCGCCATGCGTTCCAATCATTCCACGGAGATTCGTGGCCCGGATCTTTCTTTGCTCTCCTCGCCCGTTTCGGCAGAGCTCGAATCTATTCCCACTCGCGTTGCTGTTCCGGGCATTGCGCTGCATCCTTCCGGCGGACTCCTTTACGATCCTTTTTTGGATGGCCTGCCTCCCAGCGCTCCTCCTGCCCAGGGCATTCGAGGCGGCATCGACATTCGCGACGCGCACAGCGGGCGACTACGCCTGCGCATCTACTTGCCGGAGCCGCTCGCGATGCTTTCCACGGATGTCAATGGCCTCGACGCTTCCTTCCTGACCACCGATCAAAATGGCCAGCACATTTTCGCCATCACGACATCCGGCCTGACGATCCTGCAACTTGCCAACGTGCCTCTGGGCATCGGCAGCCTCTCACCGTCCTCTGGAGTTGCGGCGGGCGGCACCAGCGTCACGATTCGCGGCAGCGGCTTCCTGTCCACCACGCAAGCCACCCTCGGCGGCAAATCCGCGAAAGTCACATTTACGGATGGCAATACACTGCTGATGACCACGCCAGTTCTTTCCGCGGGACCGCAGCAACTCACTCTCACCAATGCGGACGGTGAATCCGTCTCCCTCGATGCCGCGTTCCTTGCGCAGTGATTCCTTCCTAACCTTCTCCACCGCAGATTCATCCAAGACAGTGCGCCCCATTTCCGCGGTCTCCGCGATTGCCAGGGCGACTCTTATTGCGATATGAAGGAACCATGCAAACGCGCAAACTTGGAAATTCCGATCTTCACATTACTCCCACGGGATTTGGCGCCTGGGCCGCCGGCGGTCCGGGTTGGGAATTCTCCTGGGGACCGCAGGAAGATTCCGACTCCGTCGCGGCGATTCACCGCGCGCTCGAACTCGGAGTCAATTGGATTGATACCGCTGCCGTTTATGGTCTGGGTCATTCGGAAGAAGTTGTTGCGCGCGCACTGAAAGAGTGGCGCGGCGCGCGACCCTACGTATTCACCAAGTGCGTTCTCGCCTGGGGCGCCGATCGCAAAATCACCCCCACGTTTTCCGCGAATTCCATCCGCAAGGAATGCGAAGATAGCCTCCGACGCCTGCAACTCAACACGATCGACCTGTATCAGATGCATTGGCCGCCATCCGATAACGGCCCCGGCCTGGAAGAAGCCTGGCAAACCGTTGCCGACTTGCAAAAGGAAGGCAAGGTGCACTGGATCGGTGTAAGCAATTTTGACGCGCCGCAAATCAAGCGCGCACAGGCGATCGCGCCGGTCACTTCGCTCCAGCCACCGTATTCCATTCTGCGCCGCCAAATTGAACAGACCACCTTGCCCTATTGCGCGCAACAAGGCATCGGCGTGATTGTCTACGCGCCAATGTTTTCGGGAATGCTTACCGGCGGCATGACGCGCGAACGCGCCGCCGCACTTCCCGCCGACGATTTCCGCAGCCGCAATCCCGAGTACAAGGAACCCAAACTTTCGAAGAATCTGGAACTCGTGGAGAAGCTGAAGGAAATCGGAGCGCGCCACGGGCGCGGGCCGGGCGAAGTGGCCATTGCCTGGACACTGCGTAATCCCGCGGTCACCGGCGCAATCGTCGGCTCGCGCAGCGCAAAACAGGCCGATGGCGTGATGCGCGGGGGTGAGCTGAAACTCAGCGCGCAGGAAATTGACGAGATCGAGGCGTTTTCAAGTACTGTTGCAAAGGCCAAAACCGCACTCTAGTTGACCTTCAGAGCCGGAGCGCCTGACTCTCACACAAGGGGAATCGAAAACATGAATTTGGGATTGCAGGGCAAGCAAGCCGTTGTCACTGGTTCGACCGCGGGCATCGGACTCGCCATCGCCTCCGTGCTTGCGGAAGAAGGCGTACGCGTTCTGATCAACGGGCGCACGGAAGCGCGAGTGGCCGCCGCGCTCGATGCCATTCGTCAGCGCTGCAAGAGCGCGGACGTTCGCGGCATTGCCGCCGACTTGGGAAATTCCGAGGGCGTCGCTAAGTTTATTCAACAGGTCCCGGAGGCGGACATCCTGGTGAACAATCTGGGAATCTTCGAGCCCAAGCCGTTCCTGGAAATTCCGGATGCGGATTGGATCCATATTTTCGCCGTGAACGTCCTGAGCGGCGTTCGGCTGACCCGCCATTTCCTTCCGGGGATGCTGCGCAAAAACTGGGGCCGCGTGATTTTCATGTCCAGCGAATCCGCCCAGCAGATTCCCTCGGAGATGATTCACTACGGCATGACCAAAACCGCGCAGGTGGCCATCGCGCGCGGTCTGGCCGAATCCGTTGCTGGAACGGGCGTCACCGTGAATTCCGTTCTGCCGGGTCCCACAACTTCAGAGGGCGTAACCTCTTTTGTTCAAGATATGGCGCGTCACCAGGGCATCTCCGTCGCGGAGATTGAAAAACAGTTTTTTGCCACCGTGCGGCCTTCGTCCCTTCTCAAGCGCTTTGAAACGCCGGACGAAGTGGCCGCAGTCGTTGCGTTCGTGGCCAGCGCGCAGGGCGCCATTATCAATGGCGCTGCGGTCCGCGCGGAAGGGGGCATGCTCCGCAGTATCTTGTGAGCGCGTGGACTAGGCGCGCAGATTGTCGGCGCGCCAGTGCTGCACGAGTTGCTTGATCGCTTTGCGCTCCGTCAGTTTGTCCGTCAGGACTTTGCGGGCCAGCGCGGGGAGTTCCGCATCGCTCGCAAACCGCAACGACACGAATTGGTCGCGCGTGAATTCCGGAATGCGCGCCTTCAAATCCTCCGGTAAGAGCCGTTCATATCGCAGCCGCTCCTCCAGCCGGATCACACGGTCCTGCACGGTCAGCGCAAAAATCCGCGCATAGGCGCAGAGCAGGAATAGAGCTGCCGCAGTCAGCACACCTATTGTTCCGTCAACCCAGTGGCGCCCGTGGACCAGGCGAACGATCGACGCGACAAAATTCACCACCAACACCGGAAACACAAAGTAATGAAACAACGGCACCATCTTCGTGTGGTTTGCAAAGTTCTGTTCCGCCATATTCGTTCCTCCGTTCGTCTTGCATTCTAACAGGACTGACCCATGGGCCAGTTACTTTCTCGGTGCTTAACCGACTTTCCGGCTCACTTTTGATGCCGCGAAGCGCACAATCGACAGGTGAATCATTCGCTCGAAGTTGCACATAGAGGTCGTCATGTCGAATCTTAGTCTGGCCCGCATCATGTATGGCAGCAGCGAGGAATTGCGCCGGGGCGCCGGGAACGGCCTGCCCGCGAATATTGCCTCTTTCGCGCCGATCGCCGCCACGCAGCCACACGCCACTCTCTCCGAAGTGTTGCGCCGCATCTGGCACCGCTTTTCCGCAAAAGCCTGAATCGCCACTCGTCTCTTCAATTCGCAGCGATGTTGTCGACTGCCGACGTTTTCCGCAGATTGCGGCATGACGCGCTCGTCCGCTCCGGCGGCGCTTCGTCGCGGATTGCACTCCCGTTGTCACCAATGTGTGGTTTATATGAGGTTGATGGACTTCGCGTGCTTCGTCAGTTCGTCCCGGAAGTTCGGATGTGCGATGCTGATCAGGGCCAGCGCGCGTTCCCGCGTGGACTTCCCGCGCAGGTTGACGCAGCCGTATTCGGTCACCACGTAATCCACGTCCATGCGAATGTCCGTGGTCATCTGCACGCGGGGGACGATCCCGGAAATGGTCCCGTTTTTCGCCGCCGCTTTCAGGCCGATGAAGGACTTCCCGCCCTTGGAATAGGCCGCACCCTTCAGAAAGTCAAACTGTCCTCCGGACCCGCTGTACTGGTGCCCGTTGATGAATTCGGCGTTGATCTGGCCGTACAGGTCAATCTCGATGGCCGTGTTCACGCTCATCAGGTTGTCGTGCTGCGCGATGATGTGAATATCGTTCACGTAGGAGGAGGCATAGCTTTCCATGGAGGGATTGTCGTTGATGAACTCGTACACCTCGTCGTCGCCGATGGCGAAGGTGAACACGTGCTTGCGCGGGTGGAGAGTCTTCTTCTTGCCATTGGCCACGCCGGTTTTCACCAGCCGTACAAAGGCGTGGCTGAACAATTCGGAATGGATGCCCAGATCGTTGTGGTTCGCCAGGTAAACGGTCACGGCGTTCGGCAGATTGCCGATGCCCAATTGCAGCGTGGCGCCGTCTGGGATCTGTTCGGCAATGCACTTGCCAATTTTGAGGGAGTCCGGATCCGGGTCCTTGTAAAGGACCTGCACCAGGGGAGCGTGGTTTTCCACAATGGCGTCCACCTCGGAGATGTGCACCAGGGAATCGCCGAACACACGGGGCATATTGCGATTGACCTCCACAATCACATGGTCGCAATGCCGCAACACTGTTGACGCGTAGTCGTTATTCGTTCCCAGGCTGAAGTGCCCCGATTTATCCATCGGGGAAACGGCCACAACGAACGTATTTACGTGGATCTGCTCGACCAGCGCGCGGGGCGTATTGGAAAAATTGATGGGCACATAGCTCAGGTATTTACGTCCTTCGGAGATTCCGCGCGCGACCATTTTGCGGTCCGGGTCGCCCATAAAAAAACACCGCGCATCCACTTTCGACAACACTTCCGGACAGATCAGCGTCTCTTCGCTGTATTTCATGGAATGCTGATAATACAAATTCAAGTTTTTCAGATTGCCCGCAAGTATGCGATCGGCGACGGCGCGCGCCAGCCCTCCGGGCATGCCCACTGCCAGCGCCAGGCAGAGTGTGCTTCCGTTCGCTATTCCTTCTACTGCCTTGGCCGGAGTCGTGAGCTTCGCCGCGTAGTCATCCTTCGGTATCCGATATGCCATGTAATCCTCGCACTTTGATTAACTTCTGGTGTCACGGGGAGCGATGCCGCATCCTTATTAGGTTCCTCTACGCCCCCGGGGTTTGCAAGTGCAGCCGACACAATGTGCAAATGCCCCGTTCCATGGGCGTTTTTGCGGTATTGGCAGCACGGCTCGTAATCACCGTCGCAATATAACGTTCGCCGCACATTCTCCGAGATTTCCCCGCCGGGAGTCCCATTCCTGCCCAACAATAGTAACTACGCCCACGCTCGCAGCGGTCTGGATGTGCCTGATGCGCATCTGCCGGCGAGTTTCGTTTTTCATTGAAATTCGAAACACTCGTTTCCCAGGTGCCCTCTCAGGGTGAACATGGACGCAGGCCCAATCGTCGCGCATCCCCAGGCTGCTGCCGGACGTCACTACTCCCGCGCCCTGCGAAGTGCTCTTTTCGCTTCGGCGGCCTTCCTGGCCTGCTCTGTTCTGGCCGGAACACTCCTTCCAAAGGGTTTTCTCCTGACCGCTATTGGTGATTTGTTCCAAGTGGGCCTGATCGCGGCCGCCACGCTGGTTGCTTTCCAGAACTTCCGCCGGAGCCACGCAAACGTCCGTGGCTTCTGGCTGCTGATTTTTGTCGGCGCGTTTCTGTGGCTGGGCAGTCTTGTCCTATGGTCGGTCTATGAACTGTGGTTTCAGCGTCCCGACCCCGATCTTCCGGCGGTGGACATCCTGCTCTTCGTGAAACTCGTGCCGCTCACCGCGGCTTTTGCCCTCAATCCCCATACCAGCCCCGATTCGCGCTCTCGCACGTTTGGCCTTCTCGATGTTTCCATCCTGATGATTTATTCCCTGTATATCTACGCTTTCTACGTCTTTGCCTACCGCCTTCTGCCGGGCGCCGCGGGTATCTACAACTATCACTTCAATCTCGCCGATGCCGTTGGCAATCAGATATTCACCCTGGCCGCTGCTTTCTATCTTTTTCGCGCTCAGGGTCTCTGGCGCGGTATGTTTCGCATCTACTTTCTTGCGGCTGCCCTTTATGGACTTGGTTCGGACCTCGGCAATGTCGCCATTGATCAGGGCGGTTACTATTCAGGAAGCCTTTACGACGTCCCCCTGATCGCGTCCCTAGCCGCCTTCCTGAGTTTTTGCCTGCTGGGCAGGGCGCTGCTGAGCGACCAGGCCTCATCTGCTCCCGCACTGCCGCTCCCGGATGAACTGCATGAGCCTCACACCTTCTACTCTTCGTATCTCGCCATGCTAGTTACGCTGTCCACGCCGGTCATCGGCATTTGGCTTCTTACTTATAGTTCGGTTCACGAACTCTTTGCCTTTCGTCTAGTGATCACGTTGGCCACCGTTTTCCTTCTTACCCTGCTGCTGTCCATCAAGCAGGATGTGCTTGCCGCCAGCCTCATCGGCACGCTCCAGCGGCTCTCGAACACGTACTCCACCATCGAGCGTTTCAAAAGCCATCTGACGCAAAGCGAAAAGCTTACTTCCCTGGGCGAGTTGGTCGCGCAAATCGCCAACCAGATAAAGGGCGCGATGGCCGGTATCCGGGAACTCTCCGCGGGGATCGCTCTGCATCAGGACGCCGACCCGCGCATTCCCTCCATGGCGGGAAAAATAAACCAGTACGCGCAGCGCACGGATGTCCTGGTACAGAATATGTTGCGGTTCGCCCAGGAAACACCGCTGGAACTGGTTTCTGTTGAGGTTAAGCCCCTGCTCGAAAGCGCCCTGCACCTCAGCCGCATTTCCAAGCTCCCGGATATTCGCGTGGAACTGAACCAGACCGGATCGTCACTGCTGGTTCGCGGCGACTCCAGCCAGTTGCTCCATGTCTTCCTGCAGATCATCGCCAATGCGGTTGAAGAATTGGAAGAAGTGGGCGGCGGCACTCTCGATATTTCCATCTCTCCCACCGGTTCCCAGGTCAGCATCCAGTTCGCGGATTCCGGCCGCGGCATTCAGGAACCGGAACATCTCTTCGAGCCTTTCTACACCACCAAACCCGTTGGGAAGGGAACTGGCATGGGGCTCAGCACCTGCTACGGCATCATTCAGCAACACGACGGAGAAATTTCCGCGCGCAATCGCGTCGAAGGCGGCGCAGCCTTCATTATTCTTCTGCCGGCCGCGACTGCCCCCGACGTCGTTTCAGCGGATACCGCGCTTCCCACCATGAAGGAAGTGCAATGAAGCTCCTGCCACGTCATCGCCTCCATCTATTACTCGCAATCGGCCTATTCTGCCTGCACCTGACTGTCGCTGCCTTCGCCAAGCCTTCCTTTGGTTTGACCATGTTCGGCGACAGCCTGCCTTGCTTGCTCATTCTCCTCGCCTTTCTCGCTGTTCGTGAGAACTTCACCACGCGCTCTGGTCTCCTGCCGTTGTTCTGGAAGCTGATTGCCGCCGGGCTCGCTTCCATGCTGGTATCGCAGTTGTACTGGCTGCGCTATGATTCGCTGCGGCGTTTTGGCGCTCCCAGTCCGGTTTTCGGCGATTCCTTGTTTCTTCTTGCACAGGTTTTCTTTCTTTTCGCGCTGGCATTGCGCCCCCATTCTTCATCTATTGGCCGGGATCTCCGCGCACGCCGCCTCGATTTCATTCTGCTGGCTCTTTGGTGGTTCTCTCTTTACGGTTATTTCAGCCTTCCCTGGCAATTTGTGACCGTCGATTATTCCAAATACAATCCCTCCTACTATTCCCTCGCTTTTATCCAGCATCTCGTCATCATTGTGGCTTTGGCCGTTTTGTGGTGGAGAAACCCCGGCGTCTGGCGGCGCCCTTACGGCCATCTCTTCATTGCCTTCACTCTCATCGCCAGCGGCAATTTACTCCTCAGCGTGGGGATTGACCGCGGCTTCTATTATTCCGGCGGCTTCTTTGACACGCCCTTCTTCCTTTCACTTGTCTGGATCAACTACGTGGCTAGCCTCGGTCCGTCCCTGCAACCCTCAGAGGATGCTCGTCCCGGCCGGGAATTCCTGCAAATGCGCTGGACGGCACGCCTTGCCATGCTGGCAATTCTCTCCTTGCCCGTCATCGCCCTGCTTGGTTTCTTCCAGAAGAATATTCCTCCCGGGGTCTCCGCCTTTCGCTTGCGCCTCGTTTTCGGCGCCATGTTTGCCCTCGGCGCGCTGGCGTGCTGGAAATTGAACCTCCTTGCGCGAGAGCTGATCCAGTCCGTGCGACTGACGCAAGCCTCCATCGAGAATCTGAACGCCGTGCAGCACCAGGTGGCCCACGCCGAAAAGCTCGCTGCCCTCGGCCGCCTCGCCGCCGGCGCCACCCATGAAGTCAGCAATCCTCTAACCGCCATCCTCGGCTATTCCGAACTCCTGGCTGATATTCCCACGCTCTCCGCGCAGGACCGCGAGAGCGCCAAGACAATCCAGCAACAGGTCCATAACGCGCAAGCCGCAGTCATCAGCCTTCGCAACACTCTGCGTACCCCTGCTGCACCAATCGGAGGCGACAAATCCTCCTCGTCCTGAGTTAAGCTTTCCCATCGCCTCTATGCTCCGCCTCATCCTGCTCTCGCTGGAGTTCTCTGCGCTGTTCGTCGGCGTTCCCTTGCTCATCTATTACCGCATTCTGCCCAACTTCCCTATTCCCTATCTCCTGTTTGCTGCGCTCGCTGCCTTCCTGGTGCTACGCAGCGATCCCTCCTTTGATTTCTCTCATCTCACGTCGTGGAGCAATACTCGTTCGCACCTCCTGCCCCTTCTGCTGAGAGACGCGGTCCTGCTCGTACTTTTGGGTCTGGCTGTGCGCCTCTTCGCTCCCCAGCTTCTCTTTTCTTTGATCAAGGGTGCTCCCCGTTTCTGGCTTTTGATCATGTTCTTCTACCCGCTCCTCTCCGTTTATCCCCAGGAACTCATCTACCGGGCCTTTTTCTTTCATCGCTACCAGCCCCTTTTTGGCAGCGGTATCCTGCTGATTCTGGCCAGCGCGCTGGCCTTTGGATTCGTGCATATTATTTTTGGAAACTGGCTGGCGGTCGCCCTCTGTATTCTCGGAGGCCTACTGTTTTCATTTACCTACCAGCACACGGGATCGCTTTTGTTCACCTGCGTGGACCACTCCATTTTCGGCAATTTCCTCTTTACCATTGGTCTCGGCCAGTTTTTCTACCACGGCTCGCGCTTCTGAGCCGGTTTTCCGTGGCAATCATTCTTCTCCCCAAAACTCCCCTCTCCCGGTAAAATGTCTAGTACCCGATGGAGGGCTTTCTTCATCGAAATTTCCAGGTATCCGGGTACGTATCCACTACTGGGAAGACCATTGATCGAGGAGACGCCGCCTGCATGGCGACAACACCCACACCGCTGAAGCCGGATTTGTCTTCGTTGCGCATCACGGACGCCAAGCGCACCAATCCTCGCGCTGGCCGGCGCTGGCTTTGGATCATTCTAGCCGTTATTGCTATCGGCCTGGTGGCCGCGGCGGCTTCCGCTTACCGCAACCGCAAGGCTGAAGTGGAAGTCACCGCCGCCCGCGTTCCTGCTTCAGGCCCGGCCGGCGTCCTCAATGCCAGCGGGTACATCACACCGCGGCGCCGCGCCACCATCGCGGCAAAGATCACGGGCCGCGTCACCGGCGTCTTCTTCGATGAAGGAACTCGCGTTGCGGAAGGCCAACTCCTGGCCACACTTGACGATTCGGATACCCGCCGCGCCTTGGATTCCGCAAAGGCAGATCGCGACGCTTCGCAGGCGACCATTGCCGATTTCCAGGTGCAACTCCATAACGCGGAGATCGAGCTTCACCGTGCCCAACAACTAGTCAAGGAAGGTGTGCAAACTCAGCAGGCCCTCGATACCGCCGTGATGACCGCGGACAGCCTGCGCGCCAAGATCGAACTGGCCAAAGAACAGGTGCTTGCTTCCGAAGCGCGAATCCGCGAGCAGCAGCAAGCGGTGGATAATTGCACTATCCGCGCGCCTTTCGCCGGAATCGTCGTATCCAAGGACGCTCAGGTTGGGGAGATGGTGTCTCCGATTTCTGCCGGCGGCGGCTTCACGCGCACGGGCATCGCCACCATTGTTGATTTGCATTCCAATGAAGTGGAAGTGGACGTAAGCGAATCCTACATTGCCAGGGTGAAGAACGATCAGCCTGTTAACTCCGTTCTAGACGCGTATCCCGAGTGGGAAATTCCCTCCAAGGTTCGCACGGTAATTCCCACGGCGGACCGCCAGAAAGCCACTGTAAAAGTGCGCATCAGCTTCACGGCCCCGGATCACGTGCACCTGATCGATCCGGCCTCCCAGCCGCGGATTCTGCCGGATATGGGCGTGAAGGTCACATTTCTGGAAGAAACGGACCCTACTAAAAAGAAAGAGGAAAAGACTCGCGCCGTCGCGCTAGTGCCGCAAGCTGCCGTGCATCAGGAGAATGGCGACAAATACGTTTTTGTCGTGAAGGGCGATACTCTCGAACGTCGAGGCGTGACTCTGGGCGCGACGCGGGGGTCCGACGTGGAAATCCTTGCGGGCTTGCAGCCAGAACAGAAGATTGTGGTAAAGGGCCCGGATACTCTTCGAGACGGCCAATCCGTCCAAATCAAACAATAGGAGCGCCGCCAGATGGTTAAAGTCGATGGCAGTGGTACTAAGGGCCTGATTCAGGTTCGCGATCTGGACAAGACTTACCGCCGCGGTGGGGAGGAGATTGACGTTTTACAGGGACTCAATCTCGATGTCGAGGCAGGCGAGTTCGTGGCGTTCATGGGCCCCAGTGGCTCGGGCAAAAGCACTCTGCTCAATCTTCTCGGCGGACTGGATGTGCCCACTCGCGGCAGCATCACCGTGGCCGGCGACGAGATCACGCACATGTCCAGCGGCCGCCTGACGCAATGGCGCGCCCGCCACGTCGGTTTTATCTTTCAGATGTACAACCTTATCCCCGTGCTCACCGCATTTCAAAACGTCGAGTTGCCACTCCTGCTCACGAAGCTTTCCAAAGCAGAACGCCACGCCCACGTCGCGGCCGCTCTCGGCATTGTGGGCCTCTCCGACCGCATGCATCACTTTCCCCGCCAACTCTCCGGCGGTCAAGAACAGCGCGTGACGATCGCGCGCGCCGTCGTTTCTGATCCCACTTTCCTCCTCTGTGACGAACCTACCGGCGACCTCGACCGCAAGAGCGCTGATGATGTCATGGCGCTCATCGAAGAACTCGTTGGCAAGTACCACAAGACCGTGCTGATGGTGACGCACGACCCGCTCGTTGCTGCACGCGCGAACTCCATTCTGCATCTCGATAAAGGTGTGCTGGTCGAAGGCCGGCCCGCTCCCCATATGAGCTCCGCGGGGGGTATTGCATGAAATTCGCGCGCATCATCTTTGCCAACCTGTTGCGAAAGAAGGTACGCCTGCTTTTGACCATCGGCTCCTTCGCCGTGGCGCTTTTTCTTTTCGCGTTTCTTTCCGTCGTGAACGACGCGTTTCAGCGCGGCAGTGACGTTGCAGGTGCCGACCGCCTCGTGATTATCAACCGCACTTCCATCATCAACACCATCCCGCTCTCCTACCGGGACAAAATCCTGCGCATCCCCGGCGTCAAGGTGATTACCCACAACAACTGGTTCGGCGCCATCTATAAGGACGAGAAGAACTTTTTCCCACAGTTCGTCATTGACCCCGAGAACCAGCGCCAGGTCTTTACCGAATTGCTCGTTTCAGACGATCAGTGGAATGCGTTTCTAAAAGACCGCCAGGGCGCCATCGTCGGCGCTCGCACTGCCGAGCGCTTTGGCTGGAAAGTTGGCGACCGCGTCCCGTTGATGACCACCATTTATGGTTCTGGCACCTGGGAATTCAACATTGACGGTATCTATCATGGCAAGAACCCGCTGGACGACGAGACGCAGTTTTGGCTGCAATGGGATTATTTTCAGGAGCATCTTTCGGACCGGAACAAGGGCCAAGTTGGGTGGTATGTTCTCCGCTTAAACAGCCCTGATGATGCCGTCGGCGTCTCCAAGGCCATTGACGATGAGTTCGACAACTCCCCTTACGAAACGCGGACGGAAACAGAATCTGCCTTCGCCGCGGGCTGGGTCAAACAGTTTGGCAACATCAAAATCCTGATTATCAGCATCGGCAGCATCGTGTTCCTTACGCTTCTCCTGGTTACTGGCAACACCATGGCCATTTCCGTTCGCGAACGCACGCCGGAACTCGCAGTTTTCAAGGCTATCGGCTATTCCGATCGCACCGTGCTCTTCTTCGTGCTGGCCGAATCCCTGATCATCGCTGTAATTGGCGGCGCGCTGGGCCTCCTGGTTTCCATTGGGATTGTTCCTCTAATTGCCCAGAAACTTGGCGGCTTGTTGCCGGCCCTGATTCTTTCTCCCTCCACCCTTGTGCTCGGATTGATCCTTGCGGTCTTTGTCGGGATCATCAGCGGAGTTTTCCCAGGTTTGAACGCCATGCACATGCGAGTCGTCAATGCCCTGAGGAGGGTCTGAACATGCCGGCCGTGCTTAAACTCGTTTTGTCCATCGTCCTCAAGCTACTTGCGGGACTCGCCCTCACTGCCGTGGCAATCCTGGCCCTTCTGATAATCCTTGCGGTCGTAGTGGGACTCCCGCTCGGCTTGCTTGCCCCATTCCTCGGCTCCGTCCCGATCTCATACAACTTTCGCAGCATCCGGGCGCGCTGGACCTCGACGATTGTTGCGATTCTCGGCATCGCAGGCACCGTCGGTGTCTTCGTTGCCATGCTCTCGCTTGCTCACGGCTTCAAGGCTACCCTCGTTGCATCGGGCTCGCCCGATAACGCCCTCATCATGCGCGCTGGATCTCCCTCCGAAATGATGGGTGGAATTACGCTGGATTCCATCAAAGTTATTCAGGATGCACCTGGTATTGCCAGAGGCCCCGCGGGCCCGCTCGTTACCCAGGAAGTGGTCGGAGTTGTACCCGTACCACTTATTAGCACGGGCACTGACGCTAACGTGCAGATCCGCGGAGTCTCTCCCAACGTCCTCGAAATCAGGAGGTTCGTTAAGATCGAGCAGGGACGCATGTTCAACGCCGGAGTTTCCGAACTGCTTGTGGGCAAGAACGCTTCGAAAACCTACTCAGGACTGACCGTCGGAAATAAGATTGACATGGCTGGCGGCCACTGGGAAGTTGTCGGTATCTTTGACGCCGGCGGCTCTTCGTTCGACTCTGAAATCTGGTGCGATTCACACGTACTCAACGACATCCTTAAACGTCCCAACAATGTCTTTCAGTCCGCCACTGTTCACCTGGCCTCCAGAGATTCATTTAAGACTCTCAAAGATGCCTTGACCTCGGATCCTCGCCTCAATGTGGACGTGACCCGCGAGGTTGATTATTACGCCAAGCAATCCACCCAGATGACCACGCTTATCACCGTGCTTGGTGGACTCGTTGCCGCAATCATGGCTGTCGGGGCCATCTTTGCCGCATTGAACACCATGTATTCCGCGATCTCAGAGCGCGGCCGTGAAATCGGCACCATGCGCGCCGTTGGTTTTAGCTCCTGGAACGTTATCCTCTCGTTTTTGTTCGAGGCCCTTGTGATTTCTCTTGCCGGCGGCATCATTGGCTGCCTTGCGGTTCTTCCTTTAAATGGTTTGACCACCAACACCATGAACTTCCAGACCTTCTCCAATCTGGCTTTTGCCTTCAAGATTACTTTCAATCTTTTGGCTATGGGTATTCTCTTCGCCCTGGTGATGGGAGTACTCGGCGGCTTGCTCCCCGCTATTCGCGCGGCTATCCGTCCCGTTGCGGCCGCGCTTCGCGAACTCTAGTTGTTCACGTCGGGGCCAACCGCGTTGCCTTAAAACGATTGCTCCTCAATCCGCCTTTTATCCGGCGTGTAATCTCCGTAGCGCAGCCACTTGGGCCGCACCAGGAAGTACGTCAGGTCCAGCCACTTGTCGCGGCCCGTGCTGTCGGGATATTTCTTCGCATAGATGGCTTCGTATTTCTTCAATTCCGCCCCTTCCAGTTCCTTCGCAATCCCCTCGTATTGCACCGAAATTTCCGATGAACATCCGATCACCCACGCCACGCGCGGGTTCTTCTTCAGGTTGGGATACTTCCGGAAGGTCCGCACCGTGTCGAAAATAATCTCCAATTCTGGCGTCACGGCGAATCCCATCAGCGCTGCTTCCGGTTTGCCATCCTCGGCTGCCGTTGCCAGCACGCCGAATTTCTCGCTATCCAAAAACCGTAAGACTTCCGCGATATCCATGTTCCAATGCTCCCTTCATTTTTTCGATTGAAATGTGCCTCTGCTGCTTTGGTGCGCATGCTTTGCGATTTCTGGCAACGTGATACACTTTTGCAATTCCCAGGAGAACCTATGATTTGGTCAACGCTCCGTTGCCGCTGCCGCGCCATTTTTGGTGCATTGGGCGCGCTCGCCGTAATCGTTTTCATCCTTGCCGGCGTGGCATTCGCCCAGGAGAATCCTTCGCAGCTCTTTCACGGCCTCTCCTGGCGCCTGATTGGTCCCTTCCGGGGCGGCCGCGTAACGGCCGTGGCGGGCATCGCCGGCGATCCCAAAACGTACTACATGGGCACGCCTGGCGGCGGCATTTGGAAAACAACGGATGCGGGTGCCACCTGGCGGCCCATCTTTGATGACGCGCATGTCGCTTCCATCGGCGACCTCGCCGTTGCTCCCTCCAATGCCAACATTCTTTACGCCGCCACCGGCGAACAGTCTCCCGGCAATGGCGTCTGGAAATCCACCGATGCCGGAGCCACATGGAAAAACATCGGCATCCGCGACTCCAAGATTACTCCCTCCCTCCTGGTTGACCCCCATGATGCCAGCATTGTCTACGTCGCCGCTGTGGGCGACGTCACACCCGGCCAGCCGCGCGGCATTTATAAGACAACCGATGGCGGCAACTCCTGGCGCAAAGTTTTCTACCAGGATGACCACACCAGCCCCACCGAACTTTGCTTCGATTCCTCCAACTCTCGCATGATTTATGCTGTCATTCGGCAACTTCAGCCTGCTCCCGGCGAAAAGCCTGCCGAGGGACTGGACTCCTCCATCCTGAAATCCAGCGATGCGGGCGAAACCTGGGCGCCGCTTCCCGATAAGGGCTTGCCTCCGTTGAAGCGCGGACGCATCGGCCTTGCCGTGGCTCCGGGCCTCTCTGGCCAACGCATTTTTGCCCTGATGCATCAAGGGCTTTTCCGTTCCGATGATGCCGGCCAGAGCTGGCAGCAGATCACCAAAGATCCACGCATTCTCGGCAATGAGTATTTCGGGCGCGTCTTCAGCGATACGAAAAACTCTGACGTTGTCTACGTGATGCAAACCACCACATACCGCTCCTCCGATGGCGGCCGCACGTTTTCAGCCTGGAAGGGAACTCCCAGTGGTGAAGATGACCACGTGCTGTGGATCGCGCCGGAAGATCCAGAGCGCATCCTGATGGGCACGGATCAAGGGGCTGTCATTACGCTTGACGGTGGAAAATCCTGGAATACCTGGTTCAATCAGCCTACTGGCCAGTTCTATCGAGTTTCCACAGACAACGATTTCCCCTATCACCTCTATGCCCCGCAACAAGATTCCGGTTCCGTCGTTGTCCCCAATCGTTCGGACTTCGGCCTCATCACCTATCGCGAGTGGTATTCCAGCGGAGCTTTTGAGAGTGGCTTCATTGCTCCCGATCCGCTCAATCCCAATTTCGTGTACTCCATCGGTTGGTATGGCGTGGTTCTTCGCTTGGATCGCAGCACGGGCCAGGTCGCTACTCTTTTCGTGCCTCCGTCCAATTACAAGGTCGTTTGGGAGACTCCACTGGTCTTCGCGCCGCGCGATCCCCACACGCTTTATTTCGGTTCACAGTTCCTGATGAAAACGACGGACAGCGGCCTGACCTGGAAAGAAGTCAGCGGCGATCTCGCGCACAAATCTGTCATGAGTCCGTCCAAACTTCCACAAACATCTGGCGGCCACATCCCCTCGAAAGACGATGGCGAGGACACCTTGTTTGAGGACGAGGATTCCGCCCAGCGTCCGCCGCCTGCGGCCATCCAGTCCATCGCGCCTTCACCGCTGGATACGAATCTCATCTGGATCGGCACCGCCTCTGGCCTGATTCAGGTGACGCACGATGGCACTTCCTGGACGGACGTAACACCACCGGGACTCGCTCCCCGTTCCTCCGTCAACGTGATTGAGCCTTCGCCCTTCGATCCAAAGGTGGCCTACGCCGTCATCATCACCCGGCGAGATTCCCATCCTTACATTTTTCGCACGCGTGATGCCGGCCAGTCCTGGCAGAAGATCGTTGCCGGCCTCCCGGAAGATGCCGTTGCCCGCGTCATCCGCGAAGATCCCGTTCGCAAAGGGCTATTGTTCGCTGGAACGGAAACCGGCGTTTACCTTTCCACGGATTCCGGCGATACGTGGCAACCCTTTCAACTCAATCTGCCCGCTGCCTCGGTACGCGACCTGGAGATTCACGGCGCGGACTTGATTGCTGCCACGTTTGGCCGCGGCTTGTGGATACTGGACGATATTTCTTCACTGCGTCAGGCTCCAGACTCGCTGTGGAAGGGCGCTTCTGGTTTTCCGCCTGTGCAGTTTTTCTCTCCCGAACCCGCCATTCGGGTTCGCTGGGACAATCATCCAGACACGCCTCTGCAGCCGGATCTTCCCGCGGCACAAAATCCTCCGGATGGCGCCACTTTTTACTACTTCCTGGGGTCGCCGACCAAGCAGGGAATCACTCTCGATGTCCTGGACCAGGAGGGTGTGCGCATACGGCATTTCTCCAGCAATCCAACTCCAGAAAACTCTCTGCCCGCCAATGTTCCGGAATTCTGGTTCGCCTCTCCGGCGAGTCTTCCCACGCAACCCGGCGTCAACCGCTTCACCTGGAATCTTCGCTATCCGGATCCTCCTGTGATTCCCTACAGTTATTTTGGCGAGCGGCTCGATTACATCGAGTACGACCTGCCGGACAACGCGATTCCGGGCAAGACGCCGCGTTTTCAACCCCCCGGCCCCCTCGCCGCTCCTGGCGCGTACACGCTGGTGCTAACGGTTGATGGAAAGTCCTACCGCCAGAAGTTGCAGGTTGTTCCTGATCCGCGCGTCCACATCCCCGCCGCGGACTTCTCGGCGCAACGCGATTTCTCGCTCAAGATTTGCGCTTGGATGGCGGCTGCGGCCCATTCGTCCAAGACTTCTTCCGTTCTGCGTTCGGAGTTGGAATCGCTTGGGAAATCGCTGCCTGCGGATGCTCCGAAGGAACTGACGGACGCTTTGAATGATGTTCATAAGCAACTCGACGCCATCGAGGAGGGCACCAACGATGCTCCCGGCTTCGGCGCGGTGAATCGTGACCTTGGCCGCTACCTCGTCATGGTTCAGAGTGGCGACGTGCGGCCGACGGAATCCGCACGCAACGCCGCGCTCGCAGCTTGTAACGCTTACGCCAGGGCTCTGACCGGTTGGGACAAGCTCAATTCCGAGGCGATTCCTGCCCTGAACAAACTTCTTGGAGCTCACAACATCCACCCACTGCACGCTTCTTCCACTGCTTCCCCAGTTCCCGCGTGCACCCCATAAAACTTAAAGGCGCCCCGATTAGAAGGGCGCCCCAATTTTTGCTTGTTCCATTGTTGGTTTTTCGTGTCGCTCAGTCGTTTGCCGCCGCGCCACTTGCCGCGGACACGTCCGTGTCTGTCACCGTCGCACCCACGGCGCGATAGCGCACCACCAGCATGGTCAAATCGTCCGCCTGCCGCGCGCCACGTGAGAAATTTTCCACCGACTCCAGAACCGTCTTCTGAATCTCATCCAGCGGCAACTCGTTCTTTCCTTGCAGCACTCCCACCAGCCGCGGCACTCCATAGAGCTGCTCGTCCGGGTCCATCGCTTCCGTTACACCGTCGCTGAAAAGGAAGAGCGTGTCATTTGGCTCGAGCTGCAGCGTCGCTGTTGCGAACTCCGCTTCCGGCACCAGTCCGACGGGAAACGAGCCCTCGGTGAACGCCTCCTCGGCTCTTCCGTGCCGCATCAGGATTGGCGAAGGATGGCCCGCGTTGATGAACTCCAGCTTTCCGGATTCATCCAGAATCCCGAAGAACATCGTGGCATAGCGTCCCACCTCCACGTGATCGCACAGGAAGCGGTTCACATGATTGAACGTGCGTGCGGGATCCGTTCCCAGCGTCATGCCAGATAGCGCGCCCTGCAGCATCGTTGTCACCAGCGCCGCTCCGAGTCCTTTCCCGCTCACGTCCGCCAGCAGGAATGCGGTCCGCTTATCATCCAGCGGAAACACATCGAAGTAGTCTCCTCCGACGGATAAGCACGGGAAATTCACACCAGAGACGGCCAGGTGAGGATAATCCTTGAAATTTTTCGGCAGCAACGCTTGTTGAATGTCTCGTGCGATGCCAATCTCCTGCTCCAGGCGCTGGCGTTCCCGTTCGCGCTCCACAAGCCGCGCGTTGTCCAGAATGCTTGCCGCGTCGGCCGCCAGCGCGTCGAGGATCTGCCGGTCCAGCTTGGTGAAGGCTGTGGGGCGCTTCGAGTCCAGATACAGCACGCCCAGAAAATCGCCGCGGCGCACATCCACACCCGTGCCCTCGCTCGCCGCGCGCGAACTGGCGTACAGCGGAATCACCACCACCGCCCGCAATCCTTGAGACACGATGCTGGCTGCGGCCTGCAAGTTCATCTCCGCCTGCGCCAGGTCTTCCGTAATTACTGGCGAGCCCTGCTTCATTGCCAACTGAATCGCTGTTTGGCTGGGCGTCATGCTTTCGGGAGGCAGCCGCTGCCCGCCGCTTCGCCGTGCCAGGCGAACACGCATACGATCCGAGTGCCCTTGCTCCACCTCTTCGAGCAAGCCTCGGTCCGCATCCGTGACGGCGATGGCGTGATCAATCATTTTTGCCAGCACGGAATCCAGCGGCAATTGCGAGTGCAGCAGGGAAGTGGCTTCCAGGAGCATGTTCAACTTGCGCAAGCCGCCGCCGGTGGATTCGGAGCTGGTCATGTGGTCGATGCGGGTCAGGAGTTGCGGGATCGCTTCGTCGGAAGTTCCCGTAGCGGCGCGGAAAATAACCTGGTAGGAATCTTCAATTCCGAAGGTAATCACGTCGCCGTCGCACAACTGCCGGCTCTCCACCTTTTCCTGGTTGATGAACATGCCGCGACGCTGCCCGCGGTCCTCCAGGTAGTAGCGATTCGCCTCCATGACGATAGCGGCGCAGTTGCGCGAGATGCGGCGGTCCGTCAACTGCAAATGGTTGCCGGTCTCCGAGCCGCGCCCGATGAGAAAAGGCGTTTGCGTGACGCGGACGTACTTCCGCGCGCCGTCGGGCGAGATTACTTCCAGTACGGCCTCACTTTGGGCCAACGCTTCTGTCATGCGGTTTTCCGTCCTGACCCTTCAACTAAGCCGCGCATTGTAGCACGTGCCCGGCCTGTTCGGCTGCCTTAGTCCCAATAGACCCTGGCCCCCAGGACCCCCACGTGATATTGCCAGATTTCGCTGATCTGCTTCCGGTTTTCAGCCTTCCGCTTTGCTTGTACGCGTTGCCAAACGCCTGCTAACGTAGTCGTTCATAAACGCCTCGAATGCTTCGTCCAACCCGCGGGTCACTTCGCCCGTTTGCCCGTTTCCAATTGTTTTTCCAGCAATCTCCGTCACACCGAGGGCGTTGCGGTTTGTGGATGTAATAAACACTTCATCCGCGCTATACAAATCCTTCAGGCGCAAAGTCTGCTCCGTAATGCTGGTCCCCGCGTCGGCGGCAATCTCCATGAGCACGCCGCGCGTCACGCCTTCCAGGCATCCCGAACTCAAAGGAGGCGTTACCACCTTTTCCTTTTTCACCACAAAAATATTGGCGGCGGTGCACTCGCTTACTTCGCCGCGCTCATTCAGCAGCACCACCTCGTCAAACCCTTCCCTCTGCGCTTCGGCCACGGCCCAGACGCTGTTCAGCCACGATATCGTCTTCACTCCCGCCAGGGGGGAGGCCGCGTGGCGTCCCTGTTCCCGCACCGTCAACCGCACGCTCTGCGGGTGGTGCGGCAGGTCCGCCGTCGCAATCACCAGATCCACATCGGGCATCTTCTCGTCGCTCTTCCAGCCTCCCACCGTATTCCAGACCATGTAAATCCTTGCGCATCCTTCCACCACTTTGTTTGCCCGGATCACTTCCTGCAAATGCACGCGCACCTTGGCTCCGGAATACGTCAACGGCAGCCGCGTCAGCGCCGCATCCTTTTCCAGCCGGCGCCAGTGCCGCTCGTAAGCAAACGCCTCTCCCTGCGCGATGCGCACCGTCGTAAATAATCCCCACCCACAGATCAATCCCGCCTGCCCGGGCGACCAACGCACCTTATCGATACTTAGCAAATCCTCATTATGGAAAACGTAGTGATGAATCACGCGCGCACCTGTCCCAATCGGGAGAATTCTTCTGCTGCCTCATTGTACCGAATTCCGCGGCACTCTATATACCTCATGACATCGCGCATTGCTCCTGCCATTCCTTCCTCCTCTGTTTTATACTTCTCTTCATCGCTCCACACGAGGCTCCCATGAACACTCTTTCCCGCCGCCATTTTC
>Ga0209517_10001720_pt1 | contig 32285 bp, 23 predicted proteins | sample PeaSoiMetSII2010_FD_187695 | JGI IMG/M metagenome (GOLD analysis project Ga0209517, IMG submission 187695) | Peat soil microbial communities from Weissenstadt, Germany - SII-2010 (SPAdes) (version 2) | ecosystem: Environmental > Terrestrial > Soil > Wetlands > Peat | place: Germany... | reverse complement strand
TCTCCCGCGGGGCGGGAGAGGGGACGGGGGTGAGGGTGGGGCTCTCGCGACCCACGGCTTACGCCGTGGGCTACTCGCTGCCGCCCGCTCCGCGGGCTCGATTCTTCAAAGAACTTCTGACTCAGGAGACCAGCGCCAAGCCGCAGTAATCAGCATGTAATTGCCTGGGACTGGGAGGGCATGGGGTTTTTGACGACGGACAATTAGTCAGATACACTGCTCCTATGCCTATCCCCACTGAACCCATTGGCAGCATTCCCAGGCCGCCTCAATTGATCCAGGCAATCCGCGATTTCGAAGAGGGCCGCACCTCGCGCGAGGGTCTTGACGCGGTCTATGCGGCGGCGCTCCGCGATACGATCCAGAAGTTTGAAGCTACTGGCTCACCCGTAATCACGGACGGTGAGCAGGCCAAACCCAGCTTCGCCACTTACCCCATCCACGGCCTCACGAACCTCGCGCCGGACGGCATCTCAATCCCTTTTGCCGACGGCCACACGCGCCAACTGCCACGGCTGGTCTCGGGCCCTTTCCGCTACAAAACGCAAGCAGCTTCCTACCTGGAAGCGGCCAAACACTACACTCACACCCCACTGAAGCAGGCGGTCATTTCCGCGTCCGCACTGAGTCTTTTGTACCCCCAAGCAGGAATTGAGGGGTATTCGAGAGACGAGTTTCTCAACGACCTCGTTCACGAGGCCGAAACCGACATTCGCCTCTGCTTGCAGCAAGGCGCCCACAAGGTGCAGGTTGATTTCACCGAAGGCCGCCTTTCCCTAAAGCTCGATCCCTCCCGCGGGCTCCTACGGCAATTCATCAGCCTCAACAATCGGGTACTGAGCCGCTTTTCGCCCGAGGAGAAGCGTCGCATCGGAGTACATACGTGCCCGGGCGGCGACATGGATGCCACTCACAGTGCGGACGTCGATTATGCCGGTCTATTGCCCGATCTGTTCACGCTCGAAGCTGGGAACTTCTATATCCAGTTGGCAAGTGAGAAAGACCGCCGCCGGGTTTTGAAACTGATCAAGGAGCATGCCCGGCCCGATCACAAGGTCTTCGTCGGCGTCATCGATCCCATTGATCCCCGCATCGAATCGCCTGAGGAGGTCCGGGATCGGGTTTTGGAGGCGGCAGAGTTCGTTCCTTTCGAGCAACTTGGGACCACCGATGACTGCGGGTTTGCCCCCTTCAGCGACGATACGTCCACGGCGCGTGACACCGCCTTCGAAAAGATCCGCGCACGAATGGCCGGCACGAAGATGGCGGCCCAGAAACTAGGATTGTAATCCCCTCCTTAAAGGCCTCAACGAAAACCTCCGATAGAAGAAAGAGAGTGGTCGAACCAGATCGTGAAGAGGTGAGGTGCCCTTCACAACGAGCGTAGCAGTCCGCCTGAAAGCAGACGAAAAGTCGTCGTCCCGGTTGTGGTACAGGGCACAAGCGAATATGCCGACGCTCAAATTGTTTCGACGCTTCCCGGTCCTGGCATGGGCGTGTCTCCTTCCGCACGCCTTCCCCTTCTTATGGAATGTCCCGGCCCAAGCTCTGGAGCCTTCCAAAGCCTTGACGCAGTATGTGCAGGAACTCTGGCAGCAGGAAGAGGGTCTGCCGGAAAACGATGTCACGACGATCCTCCAGACGCGCGACGGTTATATTTGGCTGGGCACCGAGGAGGGGTTGGTACGCTTCGATGGCGTCCGCTTCACGGTGTTCGACAGAAGCAACACGCCGGAACTTGCCAGTCCTTATATTACCGGCCTGCTCGAGGGCCGCGACGGCAGCCTTTGGATTGGTACGGGCGGAGGCGGCGTTTGCCGGCTGAAAGCAGGAAAGTTCAGCGTCCCCCCGGCTCTGGTTGTCCTTTCGAGTGACGATGTTCGGTCGTTCTATGAGAGCGCCGATGGCGCTCTATGGATTGGAACCGGTGGACACGGACTCGGATGTTTGAAGGATGGCAGATTCTCACGTTATACCACGGCGGACGGGCTCGCGAACGACTTCGTTTGGGCGCTCGCGGGAACCGGGGACGGAAGCCTCTGGGTCGGCACGGATCATGGCCTCAACCGGCTCAAGGACGGAAAGTTTACTCTTTATTCGACCAAGGACGGGCTGCCCAACGACGTTGTTTGGTCGTTGGCGTCAGGCCGAGCCGAGACCTTGTGGGTAGGAACTGGCGGCGGCCTCTGTCGCCTGCAAGATGGGAGGCTACACGCCTACGCGTCGAATCGGGACAAGTACCCGGTGAAATCCCTCTACGAAGACCGTCAGGGTACTCTGTGGCTGGGCACAGAGGGGCACGGGCTGGAGCGGATGATCAACGGGAGCGGCTCCGCCTACACTACGCGGCAAGGTCTACCCAACGACACGGTCTTGGCAGTTGTGGAAGACGACGAGGGAAGCCTCTGGATTGGCACGTTCGGCGGCGGGTTAGTCCGCTTGAAGGACGCAAGCTTCGTGACTATCGGCACTGAGCAGGGGTTGAGCGCTGCGGATATCAACGCCGTTTACGAAGGCCACGATGGGAGCGTTTGGATCGGGACCTCGGGCGGCGGCTTGAACCGGCTCAAGAATGGGGAGGTCACTCACTATACCAGGAAACAAGGTTTGCCCAGCGACGAGGTATGGAGCGTGCTCGAAGGCCGCGATGGAAGCATCTGGGCGGGAACCAATGGCGGCGGATTGGCGCGCCTCCGTAACGGCAGAATCGTCACCTATAGCACCAAAAACGGCCTTTCCAATGATTCCGTAAGAGCCTTGCTTGAAGACCCGCAAGGCAACCTCTGGATTGGCACACGAAGCGGCGGGCTCAATCGCCTTCGAGACGGAAAATTCACGCTTTATTCCACCCGCAACGGCTTGCCTTCCGACGTCATCCGGGCGCTTCACATTGATCCGGAAGGTGCGCTCTGGGTGGCCACGGACGGGGGCCTGGTGGCGATGGATGGCGGTGGAGCCACGGACAACGAAGGCAAGGGTCGCGGCTACAGTCTCACGACCTACACGACCAAGGACGGCCTGGCGAACAACGCAACCTGCTCGATCTATCAGGACCGCGAAGGGACGCTTTGGGTGGGTTCGTGTACCGGAGGACTGAGCCGATTCAAGGCCGGTAAGTTTACCGCCTACACGTCTCGGCAAGGATTGTTTGACGACATTGTATTTCGAATCCTGGAGGATGATCAGGGCAATCTCTGGATGAGTTGCAACCGGGGCGTCTACCGTGTCAGCAAGAAGGAATTGAACCAGTTCGCGGCAGGAGCCATCAAGTCTATTCACTGCGTATCCTACGGCGTGTCGGACGGAATGGGCAGCCGGGAGTGCAACGGCGGCTTCCAACCCGCAGGGTGGAAGACCCAAGACGGAAGGTTGTGGTTTCCAACTCTCAAGGGAGTTGCCGTGGTTGATCCGGCCCACCTGAAGATCGACGAACATCCGCCAAGGGTCATGATTGAGAGCGTCCTGATCGATGGCGAGCCCGCGCCCGCATCAGCGAACATCCAGGTTCCGGCGGGGCACAGCAAACTGGAGTTCCACTATACCGGTCTCAGTTTCTCCGCGCCTCGCGGGGTCCGATTCAAGTTTCAGCTATTAGGGTTCGACAGGACCTGGGTGGATGCCGGAACGCGACGCATCGCCTTTTACACGAACGTTCCTCCCGGTAAGTACTCCTTTCGGGTCATCGCCTGCAACGGGGAAGGGGTCTGGAACTTGAAAGGTGCGACTCTGGAGCTTCATCTCGAGCCGCATTACTACCAGACCCTCTGGTTCTACACTCTGTCCGGCGTATTGCTGTTGGCTGCGGCGATGGGGGGATATCGGCTTCGCATCCGGCAAATTCGCGTCCGCGAAAGGGAACTGGAACGGCACGTCAAGGAGCGGACCGAAGAGCTGCAAAAAGAGGTCACGGTGCGTAAGCGCGCTGAGGAAGCGGCGGAAGCCGGCAGTCGCGCCAAGAGTATGTTTCTGGCCAACATGAGCCACGAGATTCGCACCCCCATCAACGGCATCCTGGGGATGACGGAGTTGACGATGGAAACTGAGTTGACCTCCGAGCAGCGCGGCTACCTGGGTTTGGTCAAAACCTCCGCCGACGCCTTGCTCACTGTCCTCAACGACATCCTGGACTTTTCAAAAATCGAAGCCGGCAGGCTCGACCTCGAACCCATTCGCTTCAAGTTGCGCGACAGCTTAGAAGATACTTTAAAGCTGATGGCCTTGCGGGCCGACCAGAAAGGCCTCGAGCTGACTTGCGATATTCACCCCGAGGTGCCGGAAATGGTCGTTGCCGACCCCACGCGGCTGCGCCAAATCCTCATCAATCTGATCGGCAACGCCATCAAGTTCACACCCCGAGGCGACGTGAGCCTCGAAGTCGTCGTCGAATCCAGATCTCAGGATCAGGCGCTGTTGCATTTCACGGTGCGTGATACCGGCATCGGCATTGCGCCCGAGAAGCAGAAGCTCATCTTCGAAGCGTTCTCCCAGGCCGATGGCTCCACGACACGCACTTTCGGCGGCACGGGGCTGGGGCTGACCATCTCCTTGCGGCTGGTGACGATGATGGGCGGCCGCATGTGGGTGGAGAGTGAATTGGGAAAGGGCAGCCGCTTCCACTTCACGGTCCCGGTGGGGACAGCGAAAGAAGCGCTAGCGATGGAGCCTCGGCAGCAAGTGGATTTAGCGGGGCTGCGGGTGCTGGTGGTGGACGACAATCTGACCAACCGGCGCATTCTGGGAGAGATGCTGCGCCGCTGGGAAATGCAGCCGGAGTTGGCGCCCAGCGGCGCGGAGGCCATCACGATGCTTCAGGAGGCGGACCGCCGGGGCGCGGGCTATGCCCTGCTGCTGGTGGATGCTCAGATGCCGGACATGGACGGCTTTACGTTCGTCGAACGCCTGCGTCAGCAAACCGACTTGCGCAAGATGACCATCATGATGCTGACTTCCGCCGGGCAAAGGGGCGACGCAGCGCGCTGCCGGGAGTTAGGCATCGGCGTCTATCTGGTCAAACCAATTGTTCAATCGCAACTCTTCGACGCCATACTAGCCGTCTTGGCCGCGAAGGCTCGGGAAGCGAAGGCTCCCAGCGTGCGCCCTGAAGGTGTTGAGCCGGAGGGTGGAGTTCGGGACCACGGCTCTGGAGGATATGAGACTCCTCTGGTTACTCGTCACTCTTTGCGCGAAGCACGGCGTAACCTGCGCATTCTGCTGGTCGAAGACAATGTCGTCAACCAGGTATTGGCGTCAAGGCTCCTGGAGAAACAAGGCCACAGCGTGGTAGTGGCCGGTAACGGCCGCAGCGCGCTTGAGGCTCTGGACAAAGACAAATACGATTTGATCCTCATGGACGTGTCTATGCCGGAGATGGACGGATTCGAAACCGTAGAGGCGATTCGCGCCCGCGAGGGTGCGACGGGATTCCATACTCCAATCATCGCCTTGACCGCCCACGCCATGAAAGGAGATCGTGAACACTGCGTGGCCGTTGGAATGGATGCCTACATTTCCAAACCCATTCGACCCAACGAGCTTCGCGAGGCGATCAGGACGCTCGCCCCGGTCACGGCGTGAAACTGGCTGGAACGGCATGTGTCAGGGGAGATCAGGGTGCTTCTCTGAGAGGCCAAGGAGGTACTTTTGTACTATTCGCTCGCTGTGAAGGCTTGGCGAAAATGACGGAGAAGGCTCCGAACCGCAGTTATCTTGAGTCACTGAAGGCTCAACGAGGACCCGCACCTGGATCGAGCAGTCGACCGATACCCTGCTATTCCGTGCGGCTGAAGCCTTCCTGATTGTTCGTGATGCCCAGGCGCTCTTGCAACGGAAGTTTCCGTCACGGACGGATATCGGCAAACGCGGAGCTGCCATGGGACGGAAAGGGAAGAGATATGAGGAGATTTTTGGGGCGGCTGTGGCAGGAAGAGGCAGGCCAGGACCTAACCGAATATGGTTTGCTGCTGGTTCTGCTCGCCTTGTTTGCTATTGCGGCGATGAAGCACTTGGGGAGCGCGGTCAACAATGTTTTCTCCGCCGCATCAGCCTCTCTCAGCGTAAGTTAAGTACATGCCGTTGGAAGACCTTAAGGAGGAGACGGCGACGAGTTTTTCTAATTCTGACTCCTGACTTCCGACTCCTGACTCCTGTCATCCAGCGCAAAACTGAACAAATCACTTCCCACCGCGATCGAGACGTACTGTAAGCCATCGACGGCGTAGCTCATGGGTGAGGCGTGCATCCTCTGGCCGGTGTTGAAGTGCCACAAGGGCTTGCCCGAGCGGGCGACAACGGCCTCGAATTCTCCCGCATCGTCGCCAAAGAACACCAGCCCTCCTGCCGTGGTCATCGTTCCGCCCCAGGAATCACCGTCGCCGACCTGCGGGTAGCGCCACACGGGTTTGCCCGTTGGCACGTCAAAAGCCAAAAGAATCTTCTTTGCCGATTCCTTCGGAATGCGCTTGGTTCCGGTGCTGTAATACGCCTGGCCGGGCTTGTAAGTTTGTTTCTCGGCGCCTGAGAAGTACATTTCGCAATCTTCGAGGGCCAGAAAATAGAAGAGGTGAGTGGAGGGATTGTACGAGGGAGAGAACCAATTTGTGGCGCCGGTCATCGAGGGGCAGATGCGCGTCCCTTGCGGGGTCGGTTTCAGCCCCGTGAGCAAGGGACGGCCGTTCGCGTCGATGCCCGTTGCCCAGTTCAGTTTCTCGACGAACGGCGTAGCGCCGAGAAACTTTCCGTTCGTGCGATCGAGGATATAGAAAAAGCCGTTGCGGTTAGCTTCCACCAGCAGGCGCCGGACCGATCCTTCAACCGGCACGTCCAGCAGCACAGGTGTTTCCGCGGCGTCGTAATCATAGAGGTCATGCGGCGTGAACTGGAAATACCACTTCAGTTTTCCGGTGTCGGCATCCAGGGCCACGACGCAATCGGTGTAGACGTCGTCGCCCGGCCGCGTATCGCCCACGAAATCAGGAGCGGGATTGCTGGTGCCCCAGTAAACAGTGTTCAACTCCGGATCGTACGTTCCGGGCATCCAGGTTGTACCTCCGCCGTGCAGGTAAGCATCGCCGATCCAGCTCTCGGAGCCGGGTTCTCCGGGGGCTGGAATGGTCCAAAAACGCCAGACGAGCTTGCCGGTGAGCGCGTCGAAGGCGGCCAGGAAACCCCGAACTCCATCATCGCCGCCCGAAGTTCCCACGAGCACCTTGTCCTTGACCAGAAGCGGCGCGCTGGTAGCGCCATAATTCAAGCGCGTGTCGGCGTATGTAACGTCCCAAATCAAGTGGCCGGACCGTGCGTCAAGACAGAGCAGGTGGGCGTTATCGGTCTCCATGTAAACGCGAGTATGCCAGACCGCGACACCGCGATTGTGGTGGGCAGACGCGTCGTCAATCAGCCCTTCGGTCAGCGGGCGAGTGTGTTGCCACAACACGCGGCCGGTGCGCGCGTCAAGCGCCAAGGCATCGTTGCCGGAGGTGATGTACATCACTCCGCCCACTACGACAGGCGTCACCTCCATGGAATCCGAGTTGGTGGAGTGGAACACCCATTGGGCGCGCAGGTGCTTGACGTTGTCCACGTTGATCTGGTCCAGCGCGCTGTAGCGCCGTCCCGAGTAATCCCCGTTGTAGGAAGGCCAGTCCTTTCGAGGAGGTGAAACCAGAAGCCGTTCCGGCGCGATATCGGCATCCATCGAGATGGGATGCCGGCCCGATTGCCCCGCCGAAAACGCCGGGGCGAGGCAGAGCCCCAGAAGCAGCAGAACCGCAGGCGTCTGTTGAATCTTGCTGCATAGGTAGGTCGAAGATGCTGGCACGATCTGAGGCAGCGAAATTACGAATATAGCCCTCTCCCTTGGGGAGAGGGTGTCCGGCGATGGCGCTTTCTTCAGCCGTCGCCGGACGGGTGAGGGGTGTCTTCCCCGCGGAAAGAGTGGTTTCAAATGGCGAACGGCAAGAATCAAATGGTTTACAACTTGCCATTTGTTCGTGTGGCAAGACCACTTGACCATTGGCATTTGCCGTAGAAGTTGTTTTTCGGTCCTCTGGTCGCGCAACTGACCCCTCACCCGTCCCGCACCGGCTGATGACTGCGCCGGCTGCGGGACACCCTCTCCCCAAGGGAGAGGGCCATCAATTCAACTCGCGCCCGGTGTCCAGCAAAAGATCTGGGTAACGCTCAGCCCCAAGGGAGAGGGCTGTCCTTTCAGTTTAATTACTCTTCACGATTTCCACTTCTCCAAGCGATCCCCGGTCCAACCCCCGTTCATCGACGAGATGGAGAGATACCGTGGCAGCCTCGGGAGGCACGGGGATTACTTTATCCAACGAAACCGCTTCCAGCGGATCGGCTTTCGTGAGGTCAATGGTTTTGAGCGCAACGCCGCCAGCGTCATAGACACGGGCCACGAGATGCCCGGTGTAGAACACTCCGAAGAAACCGGTAAGCCGCACTCCACCGGGAGCGGGGGCGGCCGCGAGTTCGCGCCCGATCATGCCCGCCTCGGTGGCGTTGACGAACTGCGGCGTCATTCGCGCAGGGAACCATTCGCTCTCGAGCGCCGAGGTCTCGCCCGGTGCTAAGCGCACCAGCGGGCTGTTGAGTTCGGCTTCCATGTAATATGGTGTGTCTTCGAGCTTTGTCCGCGGGATCTCCGGCATGCCCTTGTCGTTGAGCTGCAAGCTGGGACCATCGATATAGAAAATCACCGAGGCGCGCTCCGGATAGTCGGCACCGGGAAAATAACGGAATCGTTCCAGCATGGCGAAGCTTGAGAGCCCATCGACCACCGCAACCCAGCCTGCGGTTGAGTCAATGCCGACTTCGCCCTCAAGGTACTTCCAATGCAGGGTGAACAGGTTGTTTCGGACGCCGTAAGATGGATGATCGATGGGACCGGCATGAGCATCGAATTTGCGGTTGAAGACGCTGGCCGGGTTGGCCGGTGTGAAGGCCCAGAAATCGCGGTTGTAATCCGCAGGATCGCGCTGATCGGCGGTGTTGTACTGCGTTACGGATTGCACCGACCACCGGATTTCGTGCCCGGTGATGTTCTTCATGACCGCGCGGAAGCTGATCATGGGCGAATCGGCGCCGATGCTGATGTCCCGGGAATATTCGAGCCCGGTGCGGTCGTCCGGCGGACCTTCCAAGTGTACTGTGCAGACTGCGGTTCCGGTTCGAACCGGAGTGAGCTGATAAATCCCGTCGTCCAAAATATCCGAAGCCACAGGCCACTGGTTTTCGCCGGGGCCCTCCGGGAGCGGCCAGATCTTGTCGCCGCCATAATTGAACCATTTCTTCTCCGCCACGGCCTGCGAGGGAGGGAAGTACTTGCCGAGATAAAGAGGATTCACGAACAGGTAGTCATGATCGCCGAAGGTCACCTGCATCAGCCGCCCGCCGAGCTTCGGAACAATGATCACCGTCACCCAGCGATTGGACATGCGTTCGGCGTCCCAGCCTTTGTAGCGAGTAGGCTCCACGACGCATGGGGAGGAAGCCTGAGCATTTTGCCCCGCAGTTTTGGCGGGGACGACAGCGATCGTCAACCAAATGACGGCAGTGAACGCAGTCCGAACCTGTCGTGGCATGTTCGAAGGCCCTCTATATCTGATCAGGATTGCGGAATTAAGTGACATCACCCCCTCACTCCCCGACCCCTCTCCCCCAAGGGGGCGAGGGGAGAATTAACCCGAGTTAATGCCCTCGCCCCCTTGGGGGAGAGGATGTCCGTCAGCCGACGGACAGGTGAGGGGGTTGGTCCGTCACGGTATTATTGAACCCTCAGTAGTTCCCCTCCTCCCTCGAGGAGGGGAGTCCGCATTTCCGTCACCGGCCCGCAGACGCCCTGACTGGGCGAGCTGGCTTCGGCCGGCCAACCGAGTGTCTGCTGTCTCGAGAAAGATAGGGCACAAAGCCGCGAACGAGGGTGCGTATTCGGTACACCGACGTGGTGGCGGTAATAAAGAGCGTGCCGTAGTCGGACTCACCCCATGCCAGATTTGCGGGCTGCTCGGGCACGACGATGGTGCCCAGATGCTGTCCCTCCGCGTCCCAGACCCAGATGCCCAACGGTCCGACGACGTAGAGATTGCCTTCTTTATCCACGCGCATGCCGTCCGGCACACCCTCGTCCGGGCCGCCCTTCTCGTCACCGAATTGGCGGCCGTTCGCGAGCGTCGCGCCCGCGAGGAAATCGTAAACCCGGATATCCATTCGTTCGCTGTCGTCCACGTAGAGACGCCTGCCGTCGGGCGAGAAAGCCAGGCCATTCGGCTGGGCAAGGTCGCGCGTGAGGAGGCGTACCTCACCGTTGCTGTCCAGGCGATAAACGCCCTGAAAGGGGATCTCCTGCGGTTGCCCCTTGGGCAAGTCCAGGGTGGGATCGGTGAAATAAATCGCGCCGTCCGGACCGATCACCAAATCGTTGGGGCTGTTGAAACGCTTGTTCTCATAGCGGCCGGCGAGAATTGTGTAACGCCCGTCCGGCTCGATACGAATTATGGCGCGCAGCACGCTGGCGCAATCGAGCAGGCGAAGGCGCGGGTCAAAGGTATTGCCGTCCGGGTCGCCAAGAGAGATCACTTCCTCTCGATGCCCATCAGGATAAAGGCGGAAGATTTTGTTGAGAGTTTCGTCACTCACGTAAAGGAATCCGTGCGGATCCCACACCGGACCTTCGGTAAAGCCGAAGCCCGTTCCGATGCGAGTCAACTTCGCGTCGCGGTCAATCAACTTCCAGAACTGCGGCAACTCGGCGCGCAGTTCGAATTTGCGCAGCTTCTGACCCTGCGCCGCACATACGGCAGGGAACACGAGCAGAAGTGTCAAAAGTCGTTTGATGATCATCGTCTTGGATCTCCAACCGCACAAGTCTGTCATCCTGAGCGAAGCGCAGGATCTGCAGTTCCGGTGCGAGGCAAACTCATGCAGATTCTTCGCTTCGCTCAGAATGACAGACTATCGAGAGAGTTTCCATGGGCCTTTGGCCCACCCGGGGCAATGAAAATCGGCGTCGTCCCCGCGAAGGCGGGGATCCATTGTCGGTCAAACGGATTCCCGCTTGCGCGGGAATGACGTGACTTTCAGGAGAGCGAAGACAGGAATCTCACTCTGAGGATAGCCCAGCGGGACCCCCTCGCCCGACCCGCGCGCCTCGCGAAAGCGGGAATCCATTGGTTCCGGATCAACAATGGACCCCCGCTTTCGCGGGGGTGACGACGCATGTGATTCTCATCCCGTTGGGTGGGCCGCAGACCCACGACCGCCCGGAATGACAGCTCCCTTCAACGCGCGCGCCTCCGGTGGCGATCGGCGGAAGACGCGGGCGGCGCTTCGACCTGGCGCCCGTAACGCGCGATGAAGCTGACCAAGTCGTCCAGCTCCGCGGAACTGAGCCGCGTCCCGTAGTCGGCCGGCATCAGGGAATGGCCAGCACTTTCCACCTTGGCGATCTGAGATTTCATGAGCAGGTGATACTGTCCATCGATTCCCTGCAATTGCATCGAGAAGTTATCTTCATTGCGTACCAGGCCCGTTAACTTCTGCCCATCTATGGTTTCGACGTTGGTCACCCCTTGCGCCGGCAGCAGTTTTTCGTTGGGACGGAGAATCGCAGCGCGGATTTCGTTGAGCGAACGTGACACGGCGAAATCCGAAAGATCAGGTCCGATAAATCCGCCCTTTCCTGCCATCATGTGACAGTCGCTGCACTGTGCTTTTCCGAAAAAGAGTTTTTCGCCGCGCAACGGGTCGCCCTTCACGTTCTCGGCTGAAGCTGTCCCACTCAAGGTCCGGAGATATTTCACCATAGCCTCGATCTCAACCTCCGGAAGCGTGGGAAACGAGGGCATCCCCGCCGCCGGAATGCCGGCGCGAATAATTCCGAAAAGCGCCTCGTCTGACTTCTCCTGCACATCGCGAGAATTCGCGATGCCCGGAGCATGCTCGCCGCCGCGCGCATCCAAGCCATGGCACATCGCGCAGTGGGCTTCGTAGCTCTTCCGGCCCGTGGACAACAGCGCAGAGCCAGGGCCGCCAAGCTGCGAGGCGGACCTGCCTGGCTTATCTTGCGCCGGACACATGCACGCCACCGCCAGCCAGAGCGGAAACAGCAACACCCCCAACTCGATTTTGGACGCCAACGGCATAATCGATCAGGGCTCAGGCATCGAAGATCCTGGGCACCAGTTACTTGTTATCGAAGGGACGCCTTGCGCAGCCTGAATTACGATAAATCATCTTAGCATTCGCCATGAGGAGTGTCCACGTCCGGGAAGTGTCCTAACTGGTAGCGCTTCCTCTCATGACCGTGCATGAAAATGTGGGTAGAGGGTTATGGAGCGCGGCTGCGAAGCTGTCGCCCTGAAGTGCGAGCGAACGGCGGTAGCTGGCGCTACAGCACTCCAAGGCGCCTGCGGGGCAACGATTCTCAAAGCAGGGCTGTCTATCTGCGCCGGCAGGGCTCGCTTTGCGGGGCGAATGACTCGCGGGAAGGCGCGCGTGCTACACTCATGACCACGGCTTAGGAGGGAAGGAGAACAAATGCGGAGAGATTCTGCAAGGAAGCCTGACGCAATGAAGCGACTCCTTTGGTTGCCGGCGTTAACCATCAGCGTGGCCATTGCCGTGGGTCTTGCGGCTTTCTGCGTCCCGCAGCTCGCGGCCCAGGCGCCCGCAGCGCAGGCTCATTTTGTATTTCCGAATACGCCTGCGGCGAGGCAACTCCAGGCCTGGCTGGCGGCCTTCACGAGCGGCGACCGGGCCACGATTCAGGCCTTCGTCCAGAAAGTCATGAAATCGGGTACGCCGTCGAACTTCGTAGACCAGACGATTGCGATGCGCAGCCAGATGGGCGGTCTTGATTTCCAGAGAGTCGAGGAATCGACCGAGGACCGAATCGTCGCCATCGCGCAAACGCACATCAGCAAGGAGCGCCTGAGGATCATGGTCGAGGTCGCGGATGCAGAGCCGCACCGCATTACTTCGATCTTTCTTGAGCCCGCTTCGCCGCCCGCGAGTACTCCGCCCCCGCCGGAAATGACGCCGGCGCAAGCCGCATTCGCCCGCACGCAGCCGTCCACTCACCAGTTCTTCGCCTGGCTGGCCGCTTTCAACTCGGGTGATCGAGCGCAATACCTGCGTTTCCTCCAGAACAATTTTCCCAACCGGGTGTCGGGCCTGAATCAGGACATGGAATTCCGCGCCAACACGGGCGGGTTCGAGTTCAAGAAGCTCGATCAGGCTTCGCCCACCAAGGCCGGCGGCCTGGTTCAGGAGCGCGATTCGGACCAATTCGCGCGGTTCACGCTGGAGGTAGAAGCCACCCTGCCGCACCGCATTGTTTCCCTGGGCCTCGCGGCCATCCCTCGCCCCGCGGCGTTTCCCATTCCGCGGCTCACCGAGAGCCAGGCCGTCGCCGCCGTCAAAGCGCTGCTCGACAAGGACACAGCGGCCGATAGGTTTTCGGGCGCGGTGCTGGTTGCGAAGAACGGCAGAACGATCTTCAGCGGCACGTACGGCATGGCGGACCGGGAAAAGAAGAATCCCGACCGGCTCGACACGCGTTTTCGCATCGGATCGATGAATAAGATGTTTACCGCAGTTTCGGTCCTGCAACTGGTCGAAGCCGGCAAGATCAAGTTGACGGACCCGGTCGGAAAATACATCACCGACTACCCCAACCAGGAGATTGCCACCAAGGTCACGATTCATCAACTGTTGACCCACACCGGTGGCACCGGCGATATCTTTGGGCCGGAATTTGATACGCATCGCCTCGAGCTTCGCACGCTCAATGACTACGTGGCGCTCTACGGCAAGCGTGGCCCCCAGTTCGCGCCCGGCAGCCGCTGGGCCTATAGCAATTACGGCATGGTGCTGGCCGGAGTGGTGATCGAGCGGGTGGCGCACCAGAGTTATTACGATTACGTGCAAGAGCACGTTTATAAACCCGCCGGTATGACTTCCAGCGGATCGCTGCCGGAGGACCAGCCGGTTGCCAACCGTTCCGTGGGCTACATGAGATCGGATTCCGGCGGGTGGAAGCCGGACACCGGCACGCTGCCGTATCGCGGCACCTCGGCCGGCGGCGGCTATTCGACTGTGGGAGACCTGGTGAGATTTGCCACCGCCCTGCTCAGCCACAAGTTGCTGAACGCTACGTATACTGACCTGCTCATCACGGGGAAAGTGTCGACCGGCCGAGGCCCGGGCAAATACGCGTATGGGTTTGAGGATGAGCGGGACAAGAACGGAAACGGCTACGTGGGCCACGGCGGCGGGGCGCCGGGCATGAACGGCGACTTGAGGATCTATCCCAAGTCCGGCTACATCGTCGCCGTGCTGGCCAGCCTGGACCCGCCGGCAGCGCAGCGAATCGCGGAATTTCTCGACTCAAGGCTGCCGCAATGATGTTCACGATCTGACTCTTTGTGTTCATACTCTGTTATACTGACATTCGGAGGAGCTTCTTATGGCCGTAGCCAGAGGTCGGATCGAACACAAACATTTCCGGCTCGATGTCTCCAAGATCAAGCGTGCTCAGCGTTACTTAAAGGCTGGCACGCAGACGGAGACGCTCGAGCGGGCTCTTGACGCGGTGATCGCCGAACACGAACGAAACCGGTTGACGAGTGAGGCTAACGAGCGCTTCATGAAGAGCGGCATTGAGATTGCCGATGTCTACGGCAAGCTGGCGGAGTAGATGCAGCCGGTCCTGTTCGATTCGTCCATCTACATCAGCGCGCTGCGACTTGGAGACGAAGCTGTTCTCGCCGCGCGGAATCTCGCCTCTGACGCTCCTCTGTGGCTAAGCGCCGTCGTCCTGGAGGAATTGTACGCCGGCGTAGGGATGCGCGACCGCAAGGTCGTCGAACGTCTGGAACGTGACTTCGACCGGGCAAGGCGCATCCTGGTGCCTTCGCTCAGTGACTGGGCGCAAGCGGGCAGAGTGCTTGCGTTGGCGGGCGCACAACATGGGTACGAGCACATCGGACAAGGTCGTTTAACCAACGATGCCCTCATTGCAATGAGCGCCGGCCGTCACGGCATCAAGGTTATTACTGCGAATGAACGTGACTTCGCCCGCCTGCGGGAGTTTCGATCCTTCCAATATGAAGTGGTATCTGTGAGGTCTTCATGAGCGGTTTGGCGATCTTCGGCGGTACACCGGAGCGGAGCAGGCCTTTTCCTTCCTGGCCGGTTTTTGACGACAGCGAAGAAAAAGCCCTGCTCGATGTACTCCGCAGCGGCAACTGGTGGCGGTATTCGCACGGCCAGGCGGTGGACACAACGGGGGCGGAAGCGGGGCAGCCCAGTTCGAAGGTGGCGGAGTTTCAGGCTGCCTTCGCGGAGTTCCAGGGCGCACGCTACGGCATCGCCTGCGCGAACGGCTCAGCGGCGCTCGAGGTGGCTCTGAAAGCGCTGGGCGTCGGGCCCGGGGACGAAGTCATTGTGCCGCCGTATACGTTCATCGCTACGGCCACCGCCGCGCTCAACGTGAATGCTGTTCCCATTTTTGCGGACATCGATTACGAAACTTTCAACCTCGCTCCCCAACGTGTAGAAGAATCCATCACACCGCGAACCAGAGCCGTGATTCCCGTGCATTTCGCGGGGCAGGCTGCGGATATGGATGCGTTTCTGGGTATCGCGCAGCGGCACAACCTGGTGGTTCTCGAGGACGCGGCGCACGGACATGGAGCAACCTGGAAGGGCAGGGGACTGGGCTCGATCGGGCACGCCGGCACTTTCAGTTTTCAAGCTTCGAAGAACATGACTGCCGGAGAGGGCGGCTTGGTCATCACGAACGATCGGGACCTTGCTGAACTCTGCGAGTCTTACGTCTGGGGCGGCCGGAAGATCGGCAGGCCGTGGTACGAGCATCACCGGCTGGGCTGGAATTACCGCATGACGGAATTCCAGGGCGCCATCCTCAGCCAGCAACTGAAAAGGCTCGCCGGCCAGAACGCCAGGCGGCGGGAAAATGCTTCCTATCTCGACGCGCAACTCGTGAAGCTGCCGGGAATTCGTCCGCTCCGAATCCAACCGTATGCCACTGGACACTCTCATCACCTTTACATCTTTCGGTTCGATGAGGCCGAGTTCGGAGTTTCCCGGGCGGATTTCCTCGCGGCGCTTCAGGCAGAAGGGAATCCCTGTCTCGCCGGGTACGCGCATCCGCTTTACAAGAATCCCATGTTCCTCCGGCACGATTTCAACCCTCGCGGGTGCCCTGTCACTTGCGGCCACTACGACCGTGCCATCGATTACGCTTCTTTCGAAGCCCTCTGCCCCAACGCGGAACGCGCCTGCCGGGAAGCGGTCTGGCTTGAGCACCGGCTGCTGCTGGCGGAACGTGGAGATATGGATGACATCGTGCGCGCCGTCGAGAAGATTCACACGCACCGGTTGGAGTTTAAGAGCCCCGTCAGTGGCGAAAGAGAGTAGCCCAGGGCGTAAGAAGGTGTGAAGAAACTCGGAACGTGTCATCCTGAGAGCATGTGACTTTTTCAGTTTTACGTGGCACTGACAGGCAGAGCCAAGCGCCCAACCTGTCATCCTGAGCGACAGCGAAGGATCTGCAGTTCGCCGACTATCGTGAAATCAAGAAAATGCAGATCCTTCGTCGCCTTCGGCTCCTCAGGATGACATCCAATGTGGTTTGTTAGCAGCATGCGGTATTTGCTCGAACTGAAAAAGTAACACGCTCTGAGCGAAGCGAAGGATCTCAGCAGTTGTTCGTAAATCGCTGAACCACTAGAAACTGCCGGGATCCTTCGCTTCGCTCAGGATGACAGGCATCGAGGATTTTTGAACCAAGACACTAACCGACGAGAGCACCGGAGAATGGTCCATGGTCAACCTAGGAATAGCCGGCATGGGATACATCGGGCGGGTCCATCTGGAAGCATCACGAAAAGTCCCGGAAGCTAGCGTAGTGGCGGTGGCCACAGTTCAGCCCAACCCGGTTCTCAATTCGTTTCCTGGCGTCAGCATCTACTCGAGCTATAAAGAACTGCTTGACGACGACCGGATCGATGCGGTCGTCATTTGCCTTCCGACCGACCTTCACGAGCGGGTTACAGTCGAGGCCGCCGAGCGTGGCCGCCACGTTCTTTGCGAGAAGCCCATGGGGCTTGATGCCGCTTCGGCCGAGCGCATGCTCGCGGCGGCGCGATCGCACGGTTGCATCCTCATGGTCGCGCACATCCTGCGCTTCTGGCCGCAGTACGCGCGCCTCAAGGAACTGGTCGATTCCGGCGAGATTGGCTCCGTTCGTTCCATCACCGCGCACCGGCTCTCGAAGTTCCCGGACTGGAGCGAATGGTTCCGCAATCCCGCGCGCAGCGGTGGCGGTCTGCTCGACCTGCAAGTCCACGACGTGGATTTCATCCATTGGATCATGGGGCATCCTCTTAGTGTGCGTACGCTAGGAATCCAATCGCCGGAAGGAAGCTGGGATCATGTTCACACGACGCTGACTTACCCGGTCGCGCAGGCCTCGGTGGAAGCGAGCCTCTTGATGCCGGAATCCTGGCCCTTCTCCACCAACATTCTGGTTCTGGGGACTAAAGGCGCGATCGAATACACGTTTCGCGTGGGCGCCAACATCCAGGAGCGCGAACAAGCCTCACACTTCTTCCGGCTGTATCAGAGCGACGGTCAAGTGTGCGAACCTGCGGTTTCAGCGGAGGATATGTTCGCCGCCCAGCTTCGCTACTTCGTAAGCTGCGTCGCCGAGCGGCGGCCGCCGCTCCTCTGCTCTCCCGAAGAAACGTGCCAGGTCATGCAGGTGATGACCGCGTCGCGACAATCGGTTGAGAGCGGTCGGGTTGTTGAGCTCGGCAATCCGGCGTAGCGCTGACCTTTAGGTCAGTACGATTCGAGAGCAGTCGCTCATGCCGCTTGCGTTACCCGGAAACCATGAATAAACCGATTGTAGGGGGGACGGCTTGCCGTCCCCCCCCTGGCTGGATCGATCTTCGTGCACCATCCGCGGTAGGGCAAGCCCTACCCCTACATGGTTTCAAAGGAGGGACTGCTATCCTAACGGTCGGCGCTACGAGGCAGTGGCCAAAATCGACCATCGAAGTGGTGGATTACGGCCAGGGAGGCCCAGGCCAGGCAGGGCTGAAAAACACAATAGCTGATGTAAATTCTACGACTTGCAGGCGAAACAGACTTTGGAAGCCAATGTGCCCTACTCCTCTGCGGGACAGGAGGAGGTTGCCTATGAGGAACATGTTTAGCAAGGTCGTACGGGCTGTGGCTTACTGTGCTGCGGTGAGTTTGCTTGCCGCATCGGTCGTGGCGTTTGCGCAGGATCCGGCCGCTAGCCCTCAATCGAATTCGACGCCCAGCGCGGCGCCGCCCAACCCGCCGAATTCAGAGCCTGGTCCTGGATGGCACAACTTCTCAAATCCACCCCAGCAGCAGCCGAACGATCCGCAGGCCAACGATCCGCAGGGCAATTACCCGCCATCGAATTACCCTCAGGGGAATTACCCGCCATCGAACTACCCCCAGGGCAACTATCCGCCACCGAACTACTCTCAGGGCAACTATCCACCGCCCAACCAGCCGGTGCCGCAGACGGTAAAGCTTCCCGCAGGCGCCTTTGTGACGGTGCGGATCGATCAGATGCTGTCTTCGGATAAGAACCAGCCCGGCGACGGGTTCTCCGCCACGCTGGTGCGACCCCTGATTGCGGACGGCGTGATCGTCGCGCAGCGAGGCCAACTTATCGGCGGCAAGGTTACTGAGACGCAGAAGGCAGGCCGTGTAAAAGGTGTTTCGCACCTGGGCGTTCAATTGACGGACTTGACGCTGGTGGATGGACAACAGTTGCCGATTAAGACCGAGCTGTCCAGTTTGAGGGGGCCGACCTCGAACGGCCGTGACGCAGCCGCAATTGCCGGAACTACTCTCATGGGCGCGGCGATTGGCGGTGCTGCGGACTTTGGTCCTGGCGCCGCCATTGGAGCCGGGGCTGGTTTAATCGCTTCAACCGTGGGCGTACTTCTGACGCGTGGCCGCCCCACGGTGATCTATCCGGAAACGCTGTTGACGTTCCGGCTTGCGGCGCCGATCACGATCTCGACTGAACACGCGCCGCAGGCCTTTCAGATGGTAGGCCCGGGCGGCTATATCGGCGGCCCCGGCGGACCCGGCGGCTACGGTGGTGGCTATGGTGGAGGCTATGGCGGCCGTCCCGGCCCTCAGGGTGCGCCATTACCCGGGTCCGGTTGGAATTGCCTCGGATACGGCTGGCCGGCCCCTCCAGTCGCTAATGCACCGGCGCCGTACTACTACCCGTCCCCTTACGGCTACTGGCCTAGCTTCAATTTCTGGTACGGGCCGGGGTTTTATGGCCGTGGTTTTTACGGACGCGGCTTCTATTATCGCCGATAGGTCAAGGCTCGCTGCTGCGGGCGGCGTTTGCTAGTGGCCGCCCCCAGACAGCCGGCGATTCTCAGCCCGAGCGCAGCGAAGGACCACCGCAGCAAGCTCTCCCTCAGCCAGGTTTAGCGTGATTTCCGTAAGGATCGCTAGCTTGGTGTGTGCCCCAACAGATTGCGGTGGTCCTTCGCTGCGCTCGGGGCCAAGATGAAAGCGGCTGTCATCCTGAGCGACGCGAAGGATCTGTAGTTCCGGTCCGAGGCGAACAAAAGCAGATTCTTCGCTTCGCTCAGAATGACAGCGGACAGGGGTTTTCCCGCGGCGTGTCAGAGCCCCAGGTGAAGCGCCAGGCCCAGCGTCATGCCCCCGGCAAAGCTCGTGCCCGCAAGGTTCACCATGCCGTTCGTCACGAGTCCACGCCGCTCGAGTGTAGCGCCCAACAGACTGTCAAGCAGATTGCCCGCGAAAGCAGCACCCAACGCGATGGCCGGCCCTGCGAACCCGTACGGCCCGCACAATCCTAATCCCAGCCCCAAGCCCACGATAACGGCGGAAGCCGCAAATCCGGCTGCCGTTCCGGAAACGGAGACTCCGCCGTTTTCGCCGACGCGCACCGGCTTAAAGGTCGTGAGCAGGTAAGCTCGGTCCGAAAGCCATTGGCCGATTTCGCTCGAGAAGGTGTCGCCCGCCGCCTCTGCCAGCGCGGCTACCAAAGCGATAAGGTAGGCAGCTTCGTGATGAGTGGTTACGACCAGAATCGCAAAAAACGCGGCCGCCAGTAAGTTGGCCAATGCTTCACGCCAGCTTCGCGCTCCGGCCCTGCGCTCGGCCACGCCACGCGCGATCTTCTTGGCCAGGCCCAAACGCGTGGCGACAGAGCCCAAGACAACAAACGCGAAAAGCAGAATGAAACTCTTGTAACCATAGCCGAGATAGATTGCCGTGCCCAGCCAGAATCCGCAGATTGCGCCGGAGCCGGATGCGGCCTTCAACGCATAAGCCAGGACTGCAAACGCCAGATTCGCGGCAATCGCCACTCCGATGCGGCGCCGGAGATAAGGCAAATTGCTGTCCAGCGCAGAGCGCTGCATGAGAAAGGCGCAGAACAGGAAGGCCCCGCCGACGAGCGGCACCGTGATGTTATCGTCCAGCGCCAGGGGAAGACTCTCGAGCACTGCACACAGCAGGGCCGCGGCGGCACATACAATCAGCGCCCAGCCAGGGGCAATTGCCGAAGCGATCCAGCGGGTGAGAATGTATGCGCCGATCGTTCCCGCGGCTACGAAGCCCAGTAAACCAGCCCAGGTCTTGTTCCTGTTCCAGGGAAGTGCAGCGGCGAGTTGGCGCCGCCACACCGCGGCTTGCCAGACGCCGGCGATCGGAAGGTTCACCGCCTCCCCGGCCACAGTCGCCATCCCATCGCCTAGCGCCATCAGGGCCCACGCTGCCGCCGCAACGTGCAGGTGATGCGGGTAAAGAAGGACGAGCACCAGAACAGAAGTCGGGTACAAGATCAGTCCGCCTTTTTTGTCTACGACGTGAGCGGGCGGCGATTGTTTGCTCACGTCAATTTCCAGCCAAGGCAGGATCAGGGTGTTAAACAGTATGAGCAGTAAAGCACACCCAGCGGCTTGCTCCCAAGTGAGACGAGGGAACAGAAATGCGAGCAGCAGCGAGGCCATGAACAACCGCTTCCGTGCGGAGACGAGGTGCGGGCGCGGCACCGAATTGTCAGACGCCGGCATCGTCAAATCCATGAATTTCCTGCCCACGGCGAGTATAGCAGAATCAGCGTGATCACGAGGTCGTGCGGCAGACATGCCAAAATTGGGCACGTCTGCGCCACTCCAGACCCTGAGAGAGTGCGAAGAAATTCGCAATGTGTCATCCTGAGCGAAGCGAAGGATCGCTGCAGTTGTTCGTAAAACCTCGAACCATGGGAAACTGCGGAGATCCTTCGTCGTCCCAAGAAATCGGGGCTCCCCCGAAGATCACGTCATTCCCGCGTAAGCGGGAATCCATTGGGTTCCAGACCGAAAATGGACCCCCGCTTTCGCGGGGGTGACGGCGAGCGCGATTTTCATTCGGTCGGGTGGGCTGCACGCCCATCGGTACTCCTCAGGATGACAGGCGGTTGATTTTTCGTCAGCTTCTGATGCCTGAACGATGGCGCCCGACGCACGCCGTCCTGCTGGACTCAGAACGGTTTCTCGAATACAATCCGCGCAAAAGGTTCTGCCAGGAGGCACTTCGGTGGTGGGAGAGGAAATCAGAGCAAAATCAGGAAGTAAAGTTCTGAGAGTCATCGCCTGGGTATTGGGGATTTCGACTCTGGTCACGCTCTTTTCGATTGCCAGTTGCGCCTTTTTCGATTACCGGGCGCGGAAGAGCCCCGTGACGGTGCCGAAAATGGGCCGCTATGAAAGAACTGGCGGTGCAACTCCCCGGGCTACGACCGTGGACGCTCGTACGGCGTGTTCTTTAGTGTCCAATGTCGAGGTAGGCGAGGCGCTGGGAACGGCGGTTTCGTCGACCAACAAAGGGGCTTTAGTTTGTCAATATACGTCATCAGTGGGTAGGAGTTTGAAAGTGGAAGTGACTCCGCAAGGTGGGTCGCTAGCCCTGCAAATGTCGGCAATGGCCATGAAAGCGGAGACGAAAGGCCAGAGCGCCGTCCGGCGGGTGGTTGGAATCGGTGACGAAGCGTACGCCGGCCGCAAGGGCTCCACTCTGATGTTTCGTAAGGGGAATACGGTGGTGGACCTGGAAGTGCACACGGATGGAAACAGCTTCCAGGCCGCGACCGTCATCGCCCGGAGAATTGCGACGAGGTTACCATGAAGCTGCTGATCCGATGGGTCGTGAGCAGTCTGTCGTTGTTTGTGGCTGCCTGGCTGGTCCCCGGCATCCATGCCGAGAAGAATAGCTGGACGTTATTCGCGGTCATGGCGGTTATTCTGGGTTTGGTCAACGCGATTGTGAGGCCGCTGCTGAAGCTCATGTCCTGCCCGCTGGTGATTCTCACACTGGGTCTGTTCATTCTGGTAATCAATGGCTTTACGTTGTGGCTGGCTTCCTACATCGCGGTCAACTGGCTCCGGGTGGGTTTCTACGTGCACGGTTTCTGGGCCGCGTTTTGGGGCGCTTTGGTGGTCAGCATCGTCTCGATGGTCCTCAACGCTATTATCAAAGAGGAGACCAAGGCTCAGTGAGAAAAGGTGCCAAATGCCGGGTGTCAGGGTAGCGGACTGATGAAGGCGCTGATCTGAAATGGGCTGTCATTCCGCGTGTACATGGGCCTGTGGCCCACCCGTGTAGAATGAAAGTCGGTGTCATCCTGAGCGAAGCGAAGGATCTGCAGTTCCGGTCCGAGGCAAACTAATGCAGATTCTTCGCTTCGCTCAGAATGACATTGCATGCTTTACGAGTGCCGTAGAAGGCACAAGCGTCTGCCGTGAAACCGACACAACAACACTTGCAGCGGAGTCGATCATGACATCTCACTCAACTAGACTTTGCGCTATTCTATTAGTTACGGGCGCAATGTTCGTCCTCGGTCCATTTTCTTCAGGAGCGGAAAAGAAGGCGATGTCGCAAACGCAGGCGGAAGCAGCGAAGAAGTTTATCGAAGACGCAGAGGCGAAGCTTCTAAAGGTCAACGTAGACGCCAGCCGCGCAGACTGGGTGAAGGCCACTTACATTACCGAGGACACGGAGTTTTTGGCCGCGGAGGCTGACGAGCGCGCCATCAACGCTACGGTCGATTTGGCCAAACAGTCGACGCGCTTTGACAATCTACAACTGCCTGAAGGCGTCGCGCGCAAGCTGAAGTTGCTGAAGCTCTCGTTGACGCTGGCGACGCCCGCGGACCCGAAGGAAAGCGCCGAGCTGACGCAGATCGTATCGTCGCTCGAAGGCACGTATGGTAAGGGCAAGTGGTGCCCGCCGGGCAAGGAGAAGTGCCTGGACATCGAAGATATTACCCGCATCATGGCCAACAGCCGTGACCCGAAAGAACTGCGTGACGCCTGGGTCGGCTGGCACGCCATTTCGCCTCCCATGCGCAAGGATTTCGCCCGGTATGTTGAACTCTCGAACAAAGGAGCGCGGGAGCTCGGATTCGCGGACAACGGCGCGATGTGGCGCTCGAAATACGACATGCCCCCGGAGGAATTCGCTCAGGAACTCGATCGCCTTTGGGAGCAGGTCCGCCCGTTGTATGTGGCCCTGCACGCCTACGTCCGGAGCAAGCTGCGCGAGAAATACGGCGACCAAATCGTTCCGGCGAACGGCCCGATTCCCGCCTATCTGCTAGGCAACTTGTGGGCACAGGAGTGGGAGAACATTTATCCGCTGGTGGCGCCGCAGAATGCCGACCCCGGCTACGATCTCACGGAGATTCTGAAGAGCCGTAACACGGACGCCCGGCAAATGGTGCGCTACGGCGAGCACTTCTTCACTTCCTTGGGCTTCGATCCGTTGCCTGAAACTTTCTGGCAACGGTCGCTCTTTGTGAAGCCTCAGGACCGGGACGTGGTGTGCCATGCCAGCGCGTGGGACGTGGATTTTGTGGACGACTTGCGCGTCAAGATGTGCATCGACATCACGGACGAATACTTCGGGACCATCCACCACGAGCTTGGCCACAATTTTTACCAGCGCGCTTATAACCGCCAGCCATTCCTTTTCCGCGATAGCGCTAACGACGGGTTCCATGAAGCCGTGGGCGATACCATCGCCCTTTCGGTAACCCCTGCGTACCTGGTTCAAATCGGCCTTCTTGATAAAGCTCCTGACACCTCAAAAGATATTGGCTTTCTGCTTAATAAGGCACTGGAAAAGATCGCCTTCCTGCCTTTTGGCCTGCTCATCGACCAGTGGCGGTGGAAAGTCTTTTCCGGCCAAATACCGCCGGAGAAATACAACCAGACATGGTGGGACCTGAAGCTGAAGTATCAGGGTGTAGGTCCTGGGGTCGATCGTAGCGAGGAGGACTTCGACCCTGGCGCCAAGTATCACGTGGCCGCCAACGTTCCGTACATGCGCTATTTTCTCGCCGACATTCTGCAATTCCAGTTTCACCGCGCTCTGGCGCGCGAGGCCGGATGCAAGGAACCGCTGCACCGTTGCTCCATTTACGGAAGCAAAGAAGCCGGCAAACGCCTGAATGAGATGCTCGAGATGGGACTGAGCCGGCCCTGGCCTGATGCCCTCGAGGCCATCACCGGCCAGCGGCAAATGGACGCCACCGCCATTCGCGACTACTTCGCACCTCTTGAAAAATGGCTGAATGAGCAGAACCAGGGCAAACCCGTGGGCTGGTAGTAGTTAACCTACAGGTGAGTTACTTCGCGGCGCGCGAAGAAAAGCAGATCCTTCGCTTTGCTCAGGATGACATGTCATTCTGAGCGAAGCGAAGAATCTGCATTGGGTTGCGGAGTCGCCGCGCCGCGGTGAGTTCTTTTCGGTTGTCTCCCGCTAAATAAAATTCTTGAGGCGCGGCCAGATTTGTTGCAAGGTCATTTTGGGGCGCCGGCACAAATAAACGGGCAAGTCGGTTTCGTAAGGCATGGCGTACTCGCAAATGATCGTCGCAGCTTGCTCGACGTCGTCGTACATGGCGTGATAATCCTTCGGGTTTCCACCCACGACAATCAACACTTCACCCGGTTTGTCTCCCGGCCCCCAGATCCAATAACTGTTGTGGGTGCTGATGGCGTTAGGGAGGCCGTACTTTTTGCCGAAGAAGTCGATGGCCCCCGCCTCGCCGTAGTTGCTGGCCCCGATCACGCACTCTTGTTTCTCTTCGGGTGACAAGCTGTTATAAACCTTGGCCACGGTCGCCGCCATGTTTTCCCACCCAAACATGTCGGCATATTGTTGCGGCAGTTTCGCCGCTTTTCCCCTCTCTTCCCTCGGCGCCTTGACCCCCATCCATGCCTGGTATTTGATGAAAGACTCAACAGGCAAAACAGGAAGAACAAACGGAGCTGTCATCACGCCCCCAGCGAGCAGCAGAACGATACTCGCACGCCTTAGCCAGTTCCAGTTATGCCGCAGCACGAAATCCGCAATGGCCACGGCGCCGCCGGCAAGCAGAAAGAGGAACGCTGGAGCGAGGTAGTAGGGTTTGGCCCTGGTGACCAGGAAGAGAGCGAGGATGGAAACGAAGACCCAGCCGAACAAACGGAAGTGCCGCCCCTGCTTGCCCGCAAAGAAGAATCCCAATCCTGTCAGCCATACCGGAAGAGCGAAAAGGCCTATGCCCATGGCGCTGGCGATGATGAACTGCAGAGGGGTTTGAGGGAGGTTTTTGAACGTGGTGGCATTGTGAATAAACTCGAGCGAGGGGAAGCCATAGTGGATCTCCCAAAGAATGTGCGGGAGAAAGATGAGGAACGCGATCACTCCTCCAATCCACAGCCACTTGCTGAGGAGTTGCCGGCGCGCCGGCGTCAACAGCAGGCCAATCACTATCCCCAGCCCCAGGAAACCCATCGAATACTTGTTCATGAGGCCGACGCCTGCTACCAGCCCAAATAGGAGCCAGAGTTTGGGATTGTCTTGCTTGAGGATTCGGATGACGAGGTAGCCTGCCAGCGCCCAAAAGACCTGGTCAAAGCAATTCATGGAGAAATAATTGTCGATGGCAAGATAAACCGGCGCCACTACCACCGCAACGCCCGCAAGAGCTTGCGCATACCGCCCGCCTCCCATTTCGCGCGCCATGAGGCCGGTGAGCAAAACAAGCAGTCCTGCGCAGAGCGCCGGAAAGAAGCGCAACGCAAAGAGCGAATCGCCCAGCAGATGGTGCGTTATGACGGCCATGAGGGCTACGAAAGGCGGTTGGTCAACGTACCCCCACGCCAGGTGCCGGCCACAAGCCATGTAATAAAGCTCGTCGCGGAAATATCCGTAGCCGCCGTTGGAAAGAAAATGGATGAGCACGGTGAGTAGTGAGAGATAAAGAAGAATCGCCAGATCGCTAAGGAGAAATGGGCGTGGCCCCGCCTTCTGCATCGGTATGCCTCCATTAATCTTTACGCGAAATGAGGAGCGAAAGTTGCGTGCGGGGTGGGACCCCGGTCATTGGCGGATGCACCCAGGTGGCGTAGGGGTAGGGCTTGCCCTACCCTCTTCGTCCTGGTAACCATCCGAGGATGGCAAGCCGTCCCCCCACATTGCGCATCGTTATGGAGTGATTGAATCGGACATCGGCAATCGTCAATCGACAATCACTCGTAGCGCAGCGCCTCCACCGGGTCAACCTTCGTTGCGCGACGGGCGGGCAGAAGACAAGCCAGCACGCCCACAGCGGCCAAAAGCAGCGGAACCGCGGCAAAGGTCGTGGGGTCGGTTGGTCTCACTCCGAACAGCAAGCTGGAGAGGAATCTCGTCACGGCCCAGGCGCCTGCCGTTCCGGCTGCGATGCCGATCACTGCGGGCGTCATTCCTTGCCTCACCACTTGGCGAAGTATGTTGCTCGTTTCCGCCCCCAGCGCCACTCGAACACCGATCTCGTGAGTGCGTTGCGCTACGGCGTAAGACATCACGCCATAGATTCCCACCGCGGCCAGAACCAGCGCCAGCGCCGCAAAAATGCCAAGCAGTGCCGTATTGAAGCGCGGCGCCGAAGCCGAGCGATAAACAAGCTGGTCCATAGTGGCAATATCGAACACCGGCAGGTCAGGATCCACGGCTTGGACCGTGCGCCGTGCCGCCGAAGCCAGGGCGAGGGGACCCGAGCCGGCGCGAAGCACCAGTGTGATGTCTTGCATCAGGAAGGTGGCGGGCGCCTGCGCGTAGGGAAGGTACATGGCGGGCGAGGACGGTTCGCCGAGGCTGTATTGTTTTGTGTCCCCCACGACCCCGACCACCGTACACCAGGCATCATTGGAGAATCCTGGCTTTAAGCGCTTGCCGAGTGCCTCATCGAGCGGCCAATAGTGGCGCGCCAGGCTCTGGCTGACAATGACGACGTGCGGAGCAGCCTCCGAATCGTGCGCGTCGAAGTGGCGGCCGCGGAGCAGTGGAATGCCGATGGCTCGAAAATAATCACCGGCCACCACCGCCTTTGTAGCAATGAATGGCTGCGACCCCGGGGCCGGCGGCGGCTCGCCTTCGACCGTGAAATCCCCTCCGATAGCGCCGTTGCCAAGCGGAAGTCCGAACACGCCGCCTGCGGAATTCAACCCCGGCACGAGTCTCAGACGGGCGAGTGCTTGTTCTTCAAATTCGATCATGGAGCGGGCGCTTTGGTAACGAGTGTCAGGCAGGCTGATATTCAAGGTGAGCACGTTTTGAGGGTCGAATCCCCGATCGACGGTCATCAAGTTCAGGAAACTGCGTATCAGTAGTCCGGCGCCGATTAACAGAATCACCGCCAGCGCCACCTCCGCCACTACGATGCCGTCTCGCAGGTAAGCTCGTCCGCGGCCCGATGTTGAACTTCGTCCCTCTTCTTTCAAACTCGGTGACAGTTCACTGCGTGATGCCCAGACGGCCGGGGCGAGGCCGAAGAGCACTGCGGTTAGCACCGAGATCCCGAGCGTGAAGCCCAGCACCCAGAAGTCGATTCCTGCCGAGGCGATGTGGGAAGCGGCGCCGGGCGTGCCCCAATTGCGGGGCAGCAGGGAGGCAGCCTTAGCCACAAAGGTCTGCCCCAAAGCGGCCAAGAGCAATCCAAGACCTCCTCCGATCACCGCCACCATTACGCTTTCGGTCAGCATCTGGCGGATTAAGCGGCTTCGGCTTGCGCCCAGCGCTTTGCGAACCGAGACTTCACCCTGGCGAGTCGTGGCGCGGGCCAGGAAGAGGTTGGCGACGTTGGCGCAGGCGATCAGCAGCACCAGGCCCACAGCCGCGAACAAAACCAACAGCGGAGTGCGAACCTCGGCGGCGGCCGCCTGGGCGAGCAGGACCAGCGTGGTGTGCCACTCCCAGTCGCCCGGCTGGGCGGGGCGGCGCTTACCGATTACTGCTGCGTCACTCCGCGCCCGCTCGAGCGAGACGCCAGGCTTGAGCCGTGCAACAATCTGCAAGGTGGCATTATGCTCTTCGCTGTTCAAGGTGAGAGGTGTCCAGAGGTCGGCTTGGCTGGGAAAATCAAAGCCATCCGGCATCACCCCGATTACGGTGTAGAACTCTCCGTCCAGCTTGATCGCTTTGCCCAACACCGAGGGGTTCGACCCGAAGCGGCTGCGCCACAAGCCGTCGCTCAGTAACGCGACACGGTTGTGGCCGGCGGTCTCTTCTTCAGGGGCAAAAGTGCGTCCCAGCGCGGGATTGATTTCGAGTACGCGCAAAAGGCTTGCGGAGATTGTCTCGCCGTGGAGCCGCACGGGTTCACCCGCGCCGGTAAGGTTTATGGGCTGTCCGCGAAAGGCGGCAATGTCGCTAAAAACGCGGTTCTGGTCCCGCCACTCGATGTAGTCTCTATCGGTGAGTGAGCCGGGCCCCGAGTAGCCAACCGTCGGGCTGGTGGCCCACTGGGTCACGAGCCGTCCGGCGTCGCGGAAGGGCAGTGGGTGCAGAACAGCCGCGTTGACCACGCTGAAGATCAGAGCGTTGACGCCGATGCCGAGGGCGAGCGTCGCCACCACTACGGTTGTGAAGCCGGGGCTTCGGGCCAACTTGCGCGCTCCGTAGCGAATGTCCTGAAGCGTTGTGTCGACGAGGTTCACGCCGCGGGCGTCGCGGCATTCCTCCTTAACTTGCTCCAGGCCGCCGAATTCGAGCCGCGCTCGCCGTTTCGCCTCTTCGATCGGCAGGCCCGATTGGACGTACTTTTCCACTTGGTGGTCGAGGTGCGCGCGCAGCTCATCGTCCAATTCCGTTTCCATGCTCTTGCGCCGGAGTAACGCCCGCAAACGAAACAGAAGATCGCTTAACACTGATACCTCCAATTCCGGCGTAGGGGCGGTTCGCGAACCGCCCCTACATTCGATGTGCAGCGCCGACGTCGGCACGTTTGCGTTTTGCCATCCTGCTGACCTGAAGGTCAGCGCTACCTTGGATAAACCGCACGGATCGAGAATCCCTACGCCGTCTCCAGAACTTGGCCCACGGCGGCGGTGAGTTTCCGCCAGGCGCTCTCTTCGGCTTGGAGCTGCCTTCGCCCATGCTTCGTCAATTCGTAGTATTTGGCGCGCCGGTTATTGTCCGATGCACCCCACTTTGCCTTGATCCAGCCGCGGCGCTCCAGCCGGTGCAGAGCCGGATAGAGCGAGCCTTGCTGGACCTGGAGGACGTCGCTGGATATCTGCTGAATGCGCTCGGAAATGGCCCAACCGTGCTGGGGTTCGAGCTCCAGGGTCTTGAGGATCAAGAGATCGAGCGTGCCTTGCGGAAGAGCGATCCGATTATTGGTCATGGAATTCCCCCTGTTGCTTCTACAGGAAGAGTGTACACGGCCTCCTGTCGAAGTGCAAGGGGAAAGGTAGGATTCAGGATTCGGGATTCAGGAGTCAGGGCGCGAACAAGCCCGAGGGGACTTTGACTCTGGTCTCCTGTCCCAGTTTGCTGTTGACAACAAGCGGATCGGCAGGAACCCCCTCACCCGGCCCGCCCCAGCTGAAGAAAGCGCTGGGTGCGGCCCACCCTCTCCCCCAAGGGGGCGAGGGACATTGTCAGAGGTTATGGGGGACAGGGCACTATGGGGTTGATGGACGGGACCCGGTCGACCAGACGGGCTAACCGTCGACCCAGGATTCAGGATTCAGAGGCCCTGAATCCCGAATCCTGAATCCTGAATCCTACTGGTTCTTATACTGCGCAATGAACTGCTGGAGAGCCAGACTATTGAGCTTCAATTCGCCCGTGCGGACGAGCTGGGTCTTCAGATTCTGTTCGAACAATTCGAAGGCTAGGTTCCGCTTGCGATCGAGGAGTTCTTCCGTGATTTGATCCCTTTGTTTGGCGAAGTCGGCTTCGTCGGGCGCGCTATGCGAAACGACGCGGAACACCAAGCTTCTGCCGCCCGCGGGTACAACGTCGCTGGTTTGACCCTCGTTCAGCGTAAAGGCTGTGGGAAGCTGCGAGCCCGGACCCACGCCCTCGATGGTATCCTGCTGAGTAAAGTCTTTGCTCTCTTTAACTGTCAATCCATCAGCCTTCGCGATCTTGGCGAAGTCGCCGGTCTTCACCTGGGCCGCAAACTGCCTCGCTTTTTCTACAGACAGCGTTTTAGATTGCTGCGTGCGATAGTCTTCTTCGACACGCGCGCGCACTTCGTCCAGAGTCGGCACATGCTCCGGAACGATGTCGGCCAACTGGATTAACGCCTGACCCTTCGGGACGGTGATGGGTGTCCCGACTTCGCCTTTATGAAGTTGGAAGGCCAGGTTCTCAAACGAGTCTCCGCTTCCCAAGTCGGCAACCGCCTGGCCATATTTGAACAACGGAGAAATCTGGGGCTGCAGGCCGGCTTTCCGCGCCAACTCTTCGAATTGGTCAGGCTTGGTCTTGAGTTCAGCTACTAAGTTGTTCGCTAACTTTTCCTGGGCGTCGGCGATTCTGTCTTTTTCCAGGTCGGCGGCGATGGTGCCCTTCACTTCGTCAAAGGACTGCAGGTGTGCGATCTGTTTATCCTCAAGTTTGATAATATGGATTCCATAAACCGTCTTGACAAGGTCGCTCACCTCTCCCGGCTTCATCGCGAATGCCCTGTCCTCGAATTCCTTTACGGTTTGACCACGCACGATCCAGCCCAACTCCCCTCCCTTCGCGGCCGAACTGTCGTCGGAGTCCTTCTTCGCCAACTCCCCAAAATCCGCCCCACCCTTAATCTGTTTGAGGACGTCCTCGGCCTTCTTCTGAATGGCCGCAACTTCGGCGGGGTTCTTGCCCATCGTCTTGAAAAGAATGTGCGCCACTTTCACGCGGTCGGGAACCCTGTAATCGGAAAGGTGTTGCGTGTAGTATTGATGAGCCTCCTGCTCCGTCATCTTGACACGCGCCCGCACGTCGTCGGGACTGATCACCACGTAACGGACTTTCCGCTGCTCGGGCAACTTATAGGTTTGCTGGCTCTTCTTGAAGAAGTCGTCTAAGGCTTGCGGCGTAGCTTGAACGGCCTTGATGTACTGGCTGGGATCAAAGACGACGTATTCAATCTTCGCCTTGGTGTTGCGATGCAGGAATTCCTCGCGCACGTTCTGGGGAGAGACCTGGACCCCATCCGTCACCACGCTGCGGATTTTGTCCTCCAACAGCCTGTCGCGGAGCTCTGCTTCAAAATCCACCACCGACATTCCTGTCTGCTGGAGAACCCTGTCCTGGTAGCCGGCCATGCCAATGAATTGCCCGTCCTGCATCAGCCAGGGGATGGATTGCAGTGTTTGTCCCAGCTCTTTATCTGACACTTCGATCCCCATTTTCCTGCTCTGAACAATCAGCGCCCGCTGCACGACCATCTGATCCAGAAGCGTGCCCGCGACAGCAGGGATTATTCTCGCCTGGTCCGCCTGCTGGGAATTCCGAAACCGGCTTTGGATGTTTCGCTGCAAGTCTGTCGTGGTGATATTGGACCCGTCCATGGACGCCAATACGTTTGTCTCCGTGCGGCTGGTGTCGCCGGTAGGAATCGGCGCCAGCGTAATGACCATGCCGATGGAAACAACGCTCAGAAAGAAGACCAGCAGGTATTTCTTCACCGCTTCTTTGTTTTTCTTTAGGAATCTAAACATGAAAGCTCCTCGTGCTCAGCTTAAACTTTCCTATTATAGTGGAGAGTGCCCGATTGGGGCAACCCGCGGTCGCGACTGGGTGTACGAGATAAAAGTGGGTTTTGGCTTTTTGGCTTGATTTTGCCTCGTATATTGTAGTATGTATACTACAATATGAGAAAAACCTCCGCCGATTACCCCACTCTCGAGCAGCAT
>Ga0209517_10001719_pt1 | contig 32292 bp, 20 predicted proteins | sample PeaSoiMetSII2010_FD_187695 | JGI IMG/M metagenome (GOLD analysis project Ga0209517, IMG submission 187695) | Peat soil microbial communities from Weissenstadt, Germany - SII-2010 (SPAdes) (version 2) | ecosystem: Environmental > Terrestrial > Soil > Wetlands > Peat | place: Germany... | reverse complement strand
GTGATCGTTCGTTGAGATGCGGCCAGATTCGCATCAGCTTATCCCGAATTTGCCGAATAGAAACCATACGACAGAAGGAGATCGCAGGTTTCTGTTAACTTGTAAATGTTATTTATTGACGCGCCCTTAGGGCCCACGGCCCGTCTCATACCAGCCCAGGGTGGAGTCAGCGTAGCCCTGGGATCACAAGGCCAACAAAACATCCCCAGCGCTGAAAGCGCGCTTCATCACCCATTCTTAGGATCCCATCGGGATTCCGTCCTCCAGCCCAGGGTTGGATCGGCTGCGGTGGACGGGAGCCGATCCTACCCTGGGTCAACTGCCAAAAACATCCTCAACCCTGAAAGCTGAAAGGCGTTGCGCCTCCGAACGACTGATTCATCACTCACCCACGCGCCCCCAGCGCGCTAAACCAGGAGCCCTGTATGGGCGAAAGACGATAGCCCAGGGCGCCCCGCCCATGGACGCATGGGCGGAAGGCAGCCCTAACCCAACCCTCTCCTGACCTTTTGCGGGTTGCGTTCTGCGCGCAGGCGGTTTACCCTGCTCTCAGAATGAGCGACCGCGAGATGGTCATTGATCTTGTCCGAAAGCTTCCGGAGGACACTTCTCTGGAACAGATCGCCCGCCAGATTGAATTGCTGGCCGGCATAAAAACTGCCCGCGAGCAAGCTCGGCGCGGGCAAGGAATCGCTGCTCAGGACGCCCGGAAACTTGTCAAAACATGGGCCTCCCGATACTATGAACTGGCCCCTTAATCCTAACTCGCCACTCATCTCCAATCCCTCATCGTTCCCTCCTCCTCCCCTTCTTAGAATCCCATCGGGATTCCGTCCTCCAGCCCAGGGTTGGATCGGCTGCGGTGAACGGGCGCCGATCCTACCCTGGGTCAACTGCCAAAAACATCCTCAACCCTGAAAGCCCCCGCTTAGCCAACGCGTAGCGGTCATTGTGACGGCAACGCCGATGGGGCAACACCTGCCCAACGGCAAATCTCGGCATGCGTCTGCACAGGCTTGAAGCGCCGGACGCGGGTGGACTGGCGGACAATTTCGCGCATCTCAACCAGCGATGCCAGTTCACCGCTGGCCCGCACCTGCACCAGCAAATTACCCATAGCCGTGGCCTCCACTGGACCAGCGACAACAGGACGTTGGCAAGCGTTGGCGGTCAGTTGGTTGAGAAGCGCGTTCTGGGAGCCCCCACCGACGACGTGGATCACCTCGATGCGTTCATTCGTGACTTCCTCCAATGCGCCGAGGACTTCATTATACTTGAGCGCCATGCTCTCGCAGGCGCATCGCACCAACTCTCCTTTCGTTTCCGGCACCGCCTGTCCGGTTTCACGGCAAAAGCTCTGGATCGCTTTCGGCATATCCGGCGGGTCCAGGAAGCGCGGGTCGTCCAGGTTGATAAAGGACTCCAGCGGCTTAGACTTGACTGCCATCTGATGAAGTTGCTCGTAAGTGTAATCTCTGTGGTGCTCGGCAAAGGAGCGCCGGCATTGTTGCACCAGCCAAAGACCCATGATGTTCTTTAGTAAGCGATACGTGTTGTCCAACCCGCCTTCGTTGCTCAGGTTCAACTGCAGGGTCCGCTGCGACAGTACCGCTTCCTTCAATTCCACCCCCATGAGCGACCACGTGCCTGAACTGAGATACGCCCAATCGGATCGACCAGTATGGGCGGCAGGCACACCCGCAACGGCGGAAGCCGTGTCGTGCGAAGCGGGGGCGACCACCCTCACACCGCTCAGGCCAGTGCGTTGGGCCAGGGAGTTGCGGATCGCCCCCAGTTCCGTGCCCGGTACGATGATCTTCGGAAGGAAATGGGTGGGCAGTCCAAATTCTTTGAGCAGTGCCCGGGACCAATCACGCCTGAGCGGATGCACAAACTGCGAGGTGGATGCTACGGTGAACTCGGCATGGCGAGTCCCGCACAGACACCAATGAAAGAAATCCGGCATGAAAAGCAGCGAATGCGCTTCAGCTAAGAGGGACGGCGAATGCCGTTGCCAGGCCAGCAATTGGTAAAGCGAATTCAGTTCTACGAACTGTGCTCCGCTTTGCCGGAAGATTTCGGGTCGGGGGACTTTTCGAAACGCTCGGGCCAGCGCCCCGCGTGTCCGTATATCCCGGTAATGGTACGGATGGCCGAGGATTTCGTCCTGCTTGTTCAGGAGGACGAAATCCACGCCCCAGGTATCCACCCCAACTGAAGCAACGCTGCGCCCGTACTTGCGGCTGGCGAGGGTGAGTCCCTGCTGAATCTCGGCCCAGAGGCGGAGGACATCCCAGCGAATGGATTCGCCGAGCATCACCGGGCCGTTATGGAAGCGGTGAACTTCTTCAAGCCGGATCTTCTTTCCATTCCACAAACCGGCGATCAACCGCCCGCTCTCGGCGCCGATGTCAACCGCCAGGTAAACCTTTTGCGCCATGTTCAGATTTTTTTATAAAGGGCACCGAAGTTCGCACAGGCGCGGAAATCGGCACTCTCGAGGTCCGTTGTTCCGAAGGCATTCCAGGCGGAGGGGCGCATAATATCTTCGCCCGGCACGTTGTGCATAGAGACCGGGACGCGGAGCATGGAGGCGAGGGTGATCAAGTCCGCGCCGATGTGGCCGTAGCTGATGACGCCGTGATTGGCGCCCCAGGCATTCATGACGGAATAGACATCGCGGAAAGCACCCGTGCTTAGCTTCGGCACAAACCAATGGCTCGGCCATGTGGGGTTCGTGCGTTCCTCCAGCACCGAATAGATATCTTCCGGCAGATCGACGAATTGACCCTCCGCAATCTGCAACGCCGGGCCGAGGCCCTTGACTAAATTAAGGCGAAACATAGTGGCTGGCATGTTGGCACGCGTGCCGTACGCACTGGAAAAACCGCCGCCACAGAAATACTCGCGTATCGCAGGTGGCCAGGTGGTCGCCGCGAGGCAGGCGTTGGCTTCCTCCGGGGTGATGTCCCAGAAAGGTTTCATTGCCGGGTTGCCGTTCTCGTGTTGCAAACCGCAGCCGTCGAGTGCGGCGGCGCCGGAATTGATCAGGTGCAGCACACCATTGGCAGCAGCACCGCAGACGGTCTGTCCAGTCACCTTTTTGATAGCGCCAGGGCTCCAGTAAGTGCGGACATCGGCGAAGATTTGGGCACGATTGGTGAGCAGATGCCCGAGCAGCATGCAAGCGCCGTTCAAGGAATCGTTCTCCGTGGCGACAATGTACGGCTGTCGGATGCCGTTCCAATCAAAGGATGAATTGAGGATGGCCTCGAGGAAATCGCCGTTGGGATAGTGGTCGGTCCATTGCCGCTGGCCCTGGAAGCCCGAGACGATGGCGTTATGGCCGAGAGACTCCTCGCCGAAGCCCAGTCGCGCCAGACGCGGGTTGCCGACCATGAGATCCCGCATGATGATGGCGGTCTTGACGACGAACTGCCATTCCCAGTCGCGGCGTTTGCGGGTGGCCGGGCGGGCATTGTAATCCTTGCCCTCGGGACAATTAGCGCGCACCCAAGTATAGGCGCGCCTGAATTCCTCAGGGTCGTAGATGCCCTCGTCTATACGACGGATCATTTCAGTCATGTCCACGGACTCGACACGCATGCCGAGACAATCCTCGAAGAAATCGTGGTTCACCATGGAACCGGCGATGCCCATCGAGACTCCGCCGACGGAGAGATAGGATTTGCCCCTCATCGCGGCGGCAGCCAGGCCGGCTTTGACAAACCGCAAAATTCTTTCCTGGACCTCGGTGGGAATATTCTGGTCACCGATGTCCTGCACATCACGGCCGTAAATCGTGAAAGCAGGGGGACCCTTCTGTGTGTGCGCAGCGCTCAGCGCAGCAAGGTACACAGCTCCGGGACGCTGAGTTCCATTGAAGCCCCAAATTGCTTTAGGAGTGGTTAGCTCCGCATCCATCGTTTCGGCACCGTAACACCAACATGGGCTTACGGTCAGCGACACTCCCACGCCTTGCTTCCGAAACTCTTCTGCGGCCAAGGCGGCCTCTGCGACTCCGCCGATGCACGATGGGGCAATGACGCATTCCACTGGGAGGCCATTGGAGTGGCGGAGGCTGGACTGGATAAGCTTCGCAACGGACCTGGCCATGGCCATGGTGGTATCTTCAAGGGACTCACGGACGCCCTTTCGGCGGCCGTCGATGGCGGGACGAACGCCCACCTTCGGCATGTCTCCAATCAGCCGATTGGACGGTTTATTCATCTTCATCATTCTACGAATTGCGCTATTTTTCATAAATCATCGGGGCAGCAATGCCGCCGCCGTCTTGAGGCGCCGGCCATCCGAACAGGAGGCCTGGAGAGCCTTAGGGGCGTTCGACTGGCACGCTTGAGACTTTGGCCAGAAAGCTCTGCAGGAAAGCGATTCCCTGCCGAACGAACTGCTCGGGCTCTGGGCACAGGTTCTGAAAGATGCCGCGTGAATATCCGAACCCGCTGGGGCCCGTGTTGTAGCCCTCCAGCATGAGGCGCACGCAACCGCGCGCGTCTAGCAGCGCCTCAAAAACCGCCGACCACGGAACCAAGCCACCGCCCGGGACACCGCGGTCGTTCTCACATGTGTGAACGCCCCAAAGCACAGGTAGAGCACACCGAATTGCCGCCGCATAGTCGCGCTCCTCGGTGATCATGTGATACGTGTCGAGATTCACAGACAGATTGGATTGGCCCGCAGATTGCACGAGGTGCACCGCCTGTGCAGCGGTGTTCACGAGATGCACGCGAAAGCGACTCATTGGTTCGATTACCAGGCGGACACCTAAGCCCGCTGCGAAATTGGCAAGGATGCGGAGGTTTTCGGCGACGCGCGGCAACTCATCAGGAGGTGGGGGGCGCCTGCAGACATATCCCGGGCGGCTGTAAAAGGCCCCGCAATATGCCATCGCGCCGAGTTCGGCCGCCTGCTCGATGGTTTTCCTGTGCCAGGCCATTCCGAGTTGGCGCTGGCGCGGGTCGTCAGCGGATATGTTGCAGTCCTCCGGCCACTGGTTGCCGGGTCCTACCGTTAATTCAATCCCCAATGCCTCTGCATGGCGGCACAACCGCGCACGGTTGAAGCACACATCATCGCCCAAAGAGACCTCGAACAGTGTGCAGCCCAGTTCGCGCACGCGGTCGAGAATGTCAAGGTCCTCATCCGTCCAGTGGCTCTTCCAAAGGAATTGATGTGCTCCGAATCTGAAGTTCTCCATGCGTCGGTTGGTCAAGCGCCCTTTACGGTACCACTTTTTCGAGAAACGCTGGCTTCTCGGCGATCGGCAGGGTCTGGCATTTGTCGGATTTGGGGCCGTGCCATGACCGCTCAATGTCCTCCAGGCTGCGCCCTCTGGTTTCCGGCATGACTTTCCAGACGAAATAGAACTGCGGGACGAGGACCAGGGCGAAGACATAGAAGGTGACGTTTTTGCCCCAGCTATCGCGCAGGATGGGGAAGAGTTGGTTCAGGATGGCATCGGCGGTCCAGACGGCGAAGGAGCTGATGGCGACGGCGCGTCCGCGGATGCGGGTAGGGAAAACCTCGGACATGAAAACCCATTTGATCGGGCCCATGGAGAAAGCGAAGCAAGCGACGAAGGTTGCGGCGGCAGCGACCTTAACTGAACTTGAGGACTCAGCACGCCCGAGCAAAGTGCCCAGCGCCAGGAGTGAGACAAAGCAGCCGAGATTGCCCCAGAACAAAAGGCGGCGACGCCCGGCGTGATCCATCAACCAGACCGCAACAAGGGTGAAGATGGAGAGAGAAGAAGCGATAACCACCATGCCGGTCATTTCGTTGGTGAGCTGGATGCCCTGGCCGCGGATGATTTCCGGTCCGAAGTTCCAGATCGTGGTGATGCCGCTGAATTCGGAGACGACCGCAAGGAAAAGGGCCATGAGGAGGGCGCCACGCAGGCCGGGTTTCAGCAGTTCCATCACTGACCCACTTTCGGTGGCAATAGTGGAGGTGATATCCGCGAGCTCGGTAGCGGCGATTTGGGAACCATTAATGCGCTCGAGCACCTGGAGGGCTTCAGGATTCCGGCCCTTCTTAGCCAGCCAGCGCGGGCTTTCCGCGATAATAAGACAGTTGATAAAGAAGACGAGCGCCGGAAGGGTTTCCATGCCGAGCATGCTGCGCCAGACTTCGCGGGCGACCATCGAACCTGCCAAGCCGGTCGTTTCAGTGCTCTTGATCTTGTCGTGCCAGGAAAGCAGGCCGGTATTGACAAGGATGGCAGCGACGATGCCAACACAGATGGCCAATTGAAAGAGAGTGACCATGCGCCCGCGGAGGCGCGCTGGTGAGATCTCTGAAATGTAAAGCGGGCAGACCATGGAAGCAATGCCCACGCCAACGCCGCCAAGCCAGCGGAAGAAGATCAAGGAGCCGGTGGACCAGGCCAGGCCACAGCCGACCGAGCAAGCCAGTAGGAATGAGGAAGCCACGACGAGCACCTTCTTGCGGCCGAGACGGTCGCTCACGGTGCCAGCCCCGAGACAACCCAACATGGCGCCGACCATGGCGGAACTGACAAACCAGCCCTCCATGAAGGTGGACAATTTGAAGTGTTGAACGATGAGATCCTTAGCGCCTGAGATGACGAACAAGTCGTAACCAAAGAGGAGGCCACCCAATGCGGAGGCAAAGCAACAGAACGAGAGGTAGCGCATGCTACCCTGCAACCGGTGTGTAGAGGATTCATTCATAATAAACGGCAACTATTTCGGCGTCGATTGCTGCGTAAGAATAGGCTTTGATTCCGGGCTGATTTGACTCACCAGGTCCAAAGCGTCCCAAGTGAACCAGCCATCGTCTTTGACTCGGACCTGCAGTCTGTTCTTGCCGGGTCGCAGGTCTGATCCCGCAAAATTAAACTCAATCGATGCCGGAAAAGCCAAGTGGGCAGGGTCAGTGCGCTGAACTCCCAATCCTCGCGGCGAGCTCCCCATCATAGTTCGATCATTCAGAATAACCTCGACTTCAGTCGTGCTGGTGTCCGACTGGTCGGCTGTGTGAATCCGCAGTCTGGCCGGGTACCGAACCTGCTTCTTTGTGCAATCAAACACGAAGACTACGGAGCTGTTGCCATCTATCCGAAATGGGACGTCGGAGCTGTTGGGACGACTGCCGATACAAATAACTTCCTTGCCGCCAGGGAGTTTGTCGGGATCGAAATAGCCGGCGTATTCCCGGCACATCTGATCCCATCGACCCATCGAAAACAGCACTTCAGCGCTGGGCGCCACAGTTACCTCATCGGCATTCCAACACGAAATGCGCCAGCCAGTTTGTGCCAATGACAAACCTGACTTGGCGTTGCTCGCGGCTCGGATCGTAAGCACTCGCTTCTCACCGGGCGGGATGAAGCAGTTGTTGTTCTCGATGAACAGGTCTGTGCGATAAACCAGCACCGGGTGGGGTTCACAAAAGAGCGCGGTCATGGCTCCCGTGTTGCGCAGTTCCAATTCGAGGACTTCCTGGTCACCGTCGGCTCTTTGCGGAGAAGCTTTGATCTCGAGTGTCGTGCGGCGAACTGGGTGGGCAACCTCTGGCCCCGTCTTGCTCCTCGCGCTCTTGAGTAAGCCCGCCAGCGGGCCAGGCGCGTCTTTTTCACCAAAAACTTGCACTCTCTCAGTCAAACGCTTCCCGTTGGCGTCTTCCAAACACAACTCAAGCAGAATGAGGCCTGGCGAGGCCTTTCCTAAAGGGTTCAGGGCGATTGCCCCCAGTGACTTCACCTCAATAGGTTGGATGTCGGCCATGCCATTCTGCCGCTCCAAGACTTTTCCGACCCGATCTCGCGCGACCCAACTCCACCGCAACCCCGCCGCTGGTTCCGGGGCGTCGCTTACCAAAAACAGTTCTGTCCTGATCCCATTTGTGGCACTGCAAAAGGGGTCAGTGATTCGCAACGAGAGGCTGATCGGCGCTAGCGCCTGTTTGAGAAAATCATAATTCATCAAAGTTCGACCTGCCTGGTCAACCAAGTAGCTGCCCGCGAGATTGGGACAGGGTTCGCTATAACAATGGCTGGTGATATTGGCGAGCTTGGCGCCTTTGCGCCGGAGTTCATCGTAGATATAGCGCAAGCCATCGGCGCCGAGATACTGGCCGGCGCGGATGAAGTCCTGGAGGTCGTCCGGCACTCCGAAGGCATGATCGACGCGTTTCTTCACAAGCCAATGTTCGGGCGTGAATACGGCCCGGGTGGCGTTCTTTCGAACGAGGACAGGGTCATCGACACTATCGAGTGGCCATTGGGAAGCCAAGGGCGCGTCGCGATGCCAGACTTCCAAATGCGAAGGTGAGCAAGAGCCGAACTCGCTGTAGCTCATAGCTTCGGTGCTTGGATCCTTGGTCGAGTGTAGAAATGCGTTGTAGTGGCTGTATGACCCACAATAACCACCCGTGTTGCTTCCAAAAATGTCAAAATCCCATGGCGCGTGCTTGCCGCCGAGATCAGGGCTGGTAGCGCGGAACAGGCGCTCGCTTTCCTCGGCCGCCACTTTACGCATGACCTGCAAAGCTGGATGCTTGCTGGCTTCATCCCACTCCATTTCATTGCCGCCGTTGTATTCGATAATGGAAGGGTGATTGCGGGATTCTTTGATCATGCTCCGAAAACTGATCTCCAGATTTTTGAGAAAGGTCTCATCTGTTTCGGGCAGGCCTCCTGTGGAATTGCCTATCGGGGCCTCCCATTGGACCATGATGCCAAGTTCATCCGCCAGATTGTACCAAGCTTCATCAAAGAGCGGACCGCCCCCGCCGCCGTTGATGCGAATCACGTTGAAACCGCAGGCTTTGGCCTGGTGCAACAATCGCAAGTTATGCGCGGAGACCAAGGCCGGCAGCACACCAGGGAGGATCAGCCCGGAACCGATGGTGCGCACCTTGCGGCCATTGATGACCAATTGATAGCGGTTGACGTAGTTCGCGGGAGCGCCCTCGGTATGTACCCACTGGAGGTCGCGAATGCCGAAGCGGGCGCTCCGGGCATCACTCACGCCACCGCCAGGCGACTTCAACTCTGCCCGGAGAGTATAGAGTGGCTGGCCGCCTTGACCATTGGGCCACCAAAGCGCAGGTTGCGACAGCGGGATTTCGGCTTTGATGAGGTTCACTCCCGTCCTGAGGGTGGCCTGAACCGTTTGGGAGACCGTTCTCCCAGGACCGGCCACGGTGAAGATTACTTCAGCGGACCCATCCGATCGGCTGTCCACCTCCAGGGTGGGGCGGACCAATGCCTTGCCGAAATTGTCCTTCAGCGAGGTTTCCACGCGCGTCCAGCCAATGCGAGCCGGGCCCGTAATTTCCAGCCGGACGTCCTTCCAAATGCCCAGCGTCCAAACATTAAAGGCCCAGTCATAACTAAAATTACCGGGGGTCTTCAGGTCCTTCAGGCGCTGCCGGGTTTTATTCACGCCCGTCATGAACCCGAAGGGGCCAAAGGGGTCCTTTTCTCCGGGACCATCGGAATTGATGAGGTAGGGCACCAACTCCTCCGGCATCCGCGCAATCCAGATGGCCAGGTGGTTCACCTGACCCGCGCGGGCCACGCCGGTAATGTCGAAGCTGAAGCGTCGGAACATCCCCGCATTGCCGCCGAGCTTCTCTCCATTGAGCCACACCTCGCAGCGCTCATCCACGCCGTCAAACACAAGCGTCAGGCGCTGTCCCGCTTCGAATCCAGGCACTACAAAATCTTTTCGGTACCACCAGTCTTTCTCGGCAACTTCGTAGAGCTTGGGGTCCGTAGCGCCATACCAGATCGGCCCAATCAGGTGCGCGTCCTCCACATCTCCCTGGATGTTCCCGGGCACCTGTGCTCGTATCCACCCGTTGGCTGGAACGGCGTTTGTGATGAAGCCATTCAAGACCCCTGCGCCAAGCGGACCATCGTGTAGCCACCAATCACCCCCAGAAATCGAGATGATGTGCCCGCCGGTTGAATCTGCCGCTTCCGTCAGAACCGGCGAAGACGCCGTGGTTACAATGAGCAGCGCGACGGTCAGGTTGCCCACACTGGCGATGGCTCTACGCATTTTGCTCATTATTTCTGACCGCTGGAAGATAGTTCGATTATAAAGTGCAAAAGCAATGGGCCCCGGGACGCAAAAGCACGGCTGCACCCGGCGATACCTGCCCAGAAGCGATACAACGGATGGGGAATCCGCATCTTACGGTAGCGGCTTCCAATCGGGAGTCATGTAGCCGTTGTAAACCCACACGAAGTCTGGGTTGGAGGCGGTGCCTCCTGACCAGTAGATACTGAGGATGCCGTTCGCTGAATCCTTCGCCGCCTGGATGGTTTTCGGGTCCATCCATTTATGGCCCGCAGAGTGTCCGTCAACGAAGCCGAAGGTGCTCCATGTGCCGTGGAAGATGGCGAACACATCGACCCAACCCGGCGGGTCTAGGTTAAAAACCCAGGTGCTCTCGTTGAATCCGCGCGAATCCGATTCCTCAACAAAAACAAATGAGGTCGCTGGCTGCCGAACCATGGAAAGTTTTGTAAACACGGCCCCATTCCAACCGCCGCCGTTCATCGGGTCGGCTTTCGAGTAGCTGTCCCAGGCCCAGCCTTGGCCAAACGGGTTCTTTTTGCGCAAATCGCCAGGGCAGTGGATCGAATCGACGCTCAGACCGTACGCGGCAAGTGGGGATTGTGCAATGCCGGCCGCGATTCGACCTAAAGCATCCGCTAGGCTCCGAGTACCGCCGGAAATGGGCGGGACGGGCCCACCCCAATAGCCACCCCCAATCATCGGCAGGAGGTTGCCATTGACCATGAATTCACTGGGAATAATCGCGTCCTGGTTGTCGTTCGCATACATCATCATTTCCGCGAGAAGCTGTTTTTGGTTGCTCACACACGCGGCCCCAGTAGCTTTAAGTTTTGCCCGAGTCAGGGCTGGCAAAAGCATTGCCGCCAGGATCGCGATGATGGCGATGACTACGAGCAGTTCAATCAAAGTGAACCCCTTCCGCATCCCGGAGGATGCGGAAGGGGGGCCATTATAGCAAGCCGTGTTCATGAATAAACCTCACAGAGGCCGTTTTCTCCGACCATCAAGGAAGAAGAAGGACCGCGCGATAGAATCGTCGGGACTGCGTGGGCAATGGCGTGGGGTCGGCGACGGACACGGAAGTGCTGCCCAGGGAAGGAATGTCCTGTAGCACTTGCCACGTGGCCGGATTCAGCGAAGTATTATATTGAATCTGGTAATGCAAGCCCACGACCCCCTGGCTGAGTGAAATGCTCACCTTGTTGCCGGAAGCCACGAACCGCACCCCGGATAGTCCCGTCGCCTGAGCGCCGCCAAAGCTGCTAAGAATATGAATTTCGACATACCTTATCCCCGTCCCGGCTGTGCTGAAGTCTTGCGCGGGTTCGCCGTTGGTTCCACTGGCTCGGTTGGGGTAGATGTCGGGCAACGCCGTGAAGTTCGTGTTATCGCTTGAAAGGGACACTATGATATCCGCAGCCCCATACACGGTAAAGCCATAAGGAGGGCCACCTTCACCACTGTTATAATTCCAAAGGCGCGTGGTCTCCAGATTGTAAGTCCCGCCCAGATCAAAGACCACCCAAGGGCTGGTGTCGGGCGGCGTCAGGAATGGATTGGAATACCACATCAAATTGGGATCATTGTTTGCGGTCGTATCGGCCGCTCCGAAGATTCCGGATGGCCCGACGGTGAGATCCGCACCGGTAACCAGGTTCGTTGGCGAGCGAGGTCCGTAAAACGAGCTGTACGAGACGACATTCCCGGCAAGAATGGGATTGGGATTGAAGCTCATGCCAACCGTAGGGACTGGAGCCACGATAAGGTTAGCCGTGCGGCTCGGTGTGACCTTTCCAATGACCGTGTCCGTGACCAAGACTCTATAACCTCCGTCGTCAGCGGTAGTCACATTAGACAACTGCAGGTTCGTCGTAGTCACCCCGGAAACATTGCCGCCATTAGTCAAGGTGATGCCATTTTTCAACCACTGATAGGACACGTTCGCCGCATTTCCGCCAAAGTCGGTCGCGGCTACGGTGAAGTTGGCAGTCCAGCCAACAATGACGGCCGCGTTTTGAGGTTGCTGCGTGATGACGGGGCTGCCGAGAACGAGCGCCGCCTGGGAGCTGTAAACGGGGCCATGCCGATTGGTGATGACGACATCATAAATGCCTTGGGAAACGAGGCTGACGCTGCTCAAGACCAGGCTGCTGGAGGTGGCTCCGGCAATATTAATCCCATTTGTTAGATTGGTGCCATTGAACCTCCACTGATAACCGACCGGCGTCAGGCTGGTGGCCGAGACGGTAAACGAAGCGGTTTCGTTGTTGGTCGCTGTTTGGTTTTGTGGTTGGGCGGTGATGATTGGCGGCGCCGTGTTGGAATCCACGACAAATCGAACTTCAGAAAGGCCGCTGGCGGCGGCGCCGCCGAACGTTGTCCAGATCTGAAGTTGTACCCAACGCACTCCGGTAGCCGCGGTGCTGAAGTCCTGCGCGGGTTCACCGTTGGTTCCGCCGGCTCGGTTGGGGAAAATGTCGCTGGCCATCGGAGTGAAATTCGTGCCGTCACTGGAAAAGGACAATTCGATGTCAGCGGCCCCGTAAACGGTAAATCCGTACGGCGTCTGATTGAACTGCCAGATGCGTGTGGTTTGCAGATCATAAAGGCCGCCAAGGTCAAAAATTACCCAAGGGGTGGTGTCCGGTGGGGTGAGGAACGGATTGGAGTACCACATGGCTCCATCGACATCGGTATTGACCGTGGTGTCGGCGGCACCCAGGATTCCCGAGGGTCCGACAGTGCAGCCGGAGCCGTCAACCAGGTGTTCCGGGGAACGAGGGCCGAAGTAGGAGGAATAGGAGTTGGTGCTCGGAGGATTGCCGGGATCGAGGTAGGGATCCACGATGAGTTGTGCCCGTACTGAGCTGTTGGACAGGTACGCCGCGGCGAGCACGACCGTGGTAGCGATGGCGCAGGTTCGCCCGAGCACTGGGTTGCTGAATACCGAACAGTTTACTTTTGCTTTCATGGGGCTATTGTTGTTTTTGTCATTGTGTTCTGCCTCACCGGCAAAACAGTGGTTGAATATTATCGATTAAATTCTAATCGATCCTCAAAATCTCACTACCCCCCGTACGGGGGGGACGAGCATTCAAGCCTGCATTCGATTTATTCCAGAATTCACATTTAGGGAACCACCGCGCGCATTCTTGGGCCGAGTCCACGCTGACGCTAGCTTTTTCTATTGGTCGAATTCGCGCATCGCCTCGTACATGGCGGCGATGTTCTGGGGGGGCACTTCGGGCAGTATGTTGTGGACGGTATTGAAGACATAACCGCCGCCGTCCATGAAAATTTCCAGGCGCCGGGTGACATCGTCTTTGACTTCCTGCGGGGTGCCGCGATTCAGCACATTTCTCGGGTCGCAGCCGCCGCCCCAGAAGCAGATGTCCTTCCCAAATTCCCGCTTTAGCCGCTCCGGCTCCATGTTTCGGCAATTGGTCTGGACCGGGTTGATGACATCAAACCCGGCCTCAATGAGGTCCGGCAAGAGGGCGTGGATCGAGCCGCAGGAGTGCAGGAAGGTTCTCATCGGGGTGTGCTTATGAACGTAAGCGCAGAGCTGCGTTTCGCGGGGCTTGAAGTAGCGCCGGTAGGTTGCGGGCGACATCAAGGGACCGACGCTGGTGCCGAGGTCGTCACCAAACCGCATAATGTCAACCACGTCGCCGACTGCCTCGCAGGCCTTTGCCAGCGCGGCCATATGCAGTTCCATAAGCGCGTCCAGAAACTGCTCAACCCCGACCGGGTCGCTCGGGAGGTCCATCAGAAAGTTGTCCATACGGCGCAGGAAGGTGCCCCATTCAAAAAGGTTGCACCCGATGACGAACATCAGCGCGCGTTCGCTGTTCTGCCGCAGTTTTAGCGCTTTGCGCCTCACTTGCGCCCAGAAATCCGGTTCGCCCGCATGATCCCACGGGCTGTGAGCGACCGCCGCCCACATCACTTTGCCCATGTCCCCGGAGAGGTTCCGGTAATCGGAGGGATATCCCTCCAGGTAAGGGAAATAGCTCTGGTCGAAAAACGTTCCGCCTGCAGGCATGTGGGCAATGTCCAGACCGTCCTTCATGCGGATAATGAAGGAACCGTCCGGCTGAGGCTCGGGATGAAACCAGGCTGGGTATTGGGCGCGCTGTCCGTCGGCCATCGTCACGTCATACCAGCACGAGTCGTCGGTGTTAAACTCGCGGCCAATGTCCAGCACGTCCGCGCCAAACCGGTCCAAAATGATCTCCTCGGGTTGGGCAACCTGTTGCGCCACATCGTAAACGCGCGTGTGACCGGTCTTGATCCCGAGATGGCGCTTGAGATTGCCATAGGCGATGGCAGAAACACCGGAACTGGGGGTTGAGCCTATGTCGAGCGGGACCCGGTCGGGCTCACGGTGCTCAATGGCCGCGATGATTCGTTCGCGTGAGTTCATGCGAGGTAGTAAACTTCTTTGGTATCAGACCAAATCTTGCCCTGCGCCGCGGCCGCTGGCAGCGGCAGTTGGCACGGGTCCGTTTCTTTCCACCAGCGCTGCGTGGCCGGGTCGGCCGCCATTCTGGCCATGTCGGCATCAAAATCGTCTCCGATATACTCGCCATAAAAGAAAAGGTAGAGCCTGCCGTCGATCTCGGCCTTGTGAACGGATACGTTCTGGAGATTGCAGGCCTTGATCATTTCGTTTACGCCCGGCGTTGGGTTGGCATGCAACTGCTCGTAATAGGCCGCTCGTTCCGGGCGCAAACCCGTGACCCACACAAGTCGGCGCGGTGGATTAGCTGGAGTGCTCATAGATGTTACGTTTTGTTTGATTTGGTGAACTACTCATGAGGTCGCGTTCCAGCCAGACTTGCGCCAGTCCCCGGTGTTGGGTTGCCGAGAGGGCCACATTGGCCATGCGGTGGGCCTTGTCGAGATGGTCGTTATTGTCGAGTTGCCCGCCCCGGCAGAAACGGCCCTTGGCATCGCAAGGATTGATATTAGCATGCATCGGAAGTTCATCCTTGTCACCTCTCGTACAATTTGAATTCGCGAACCACCGGGCTCTGGATGGCCGACAGAATTTTCAGTCTGACGAACTGAGCCGTTACGGGAGCAAATCTGAACTCGGGGCTGAATAGCTCCATCGGAATCTGCTTCCAAAGCTCCGGGTTCCCGTGTTGGTACTCGAATACGGTCTTCCAATCCTCCCCAACCTTGGCTTGGATTTGGACGTGTCGGATCCACCCGTCGTCCCCTTCGTCCAATAACGCCCGGGAAAAAACGCACGGCTTGCCCAGGTCGTATTCGAGCCAGCCCTCCCTTACATCACCATCCGTGGTCCAGTAGGTGGAGGGGTCCCCGTCCACCGTTAAAGCCGGATCGTAATCCTTCTTGTTCTGGCGGATGTTCGAGGCAGAGACTTTTGCTCCGGCCGTGAGAACAGCTTCTTCAATTGGCGAAATCTCGTCAGCCGAGCCGTCCAGTTCGAGAACTACGATAGTGTCAGTAGGCTGGAGGTCATACTTGTCGATGCTCACCGTGAGGCCTTGATCGCTCTGCTTAACCCCAAGCGCACCGCCATTCATCAATCGGGAACCGACCACTTTCCTCCGAATAGGAGGCAAAGTTAAGTTGCCCTTGCCATCGGTCTTGAACACGTGCAGATAGATGTTGGTGCCTTTGCACGTGCTTCCGTACCAGGCGTTTGGCTTGAAGGGCCCGCCACGTGTGCCGTAAATGCTGACGCCATAATGGTCCAACCATGTTCCCAGGTGCCTGAGCTGGTCCACTATTCGCGGCTCAAATCTGCCATCAGGCATGGGGCCTATGCCCAGCAGCACGTTTCCGTCTCTGCAAGCGGAATTGACAATGTCAAGGATCCATTCGCTGAGAGGCCGATAGACGTCATCGGGCTTCCAGAACCAGCTCTGTTGTCCAGCGCTCACACAGTATTCGAACGGAACTTCCCGATTGAAGCGAGGTAGGCTAATCTCGGACACAGCATAATCGCCGGCGGACTTGCCCCTCGTCACGAACCAAGTGGGATTATCCAGGCCCCGGTCGTAACAGGTGTCAACGCGGTTGTTTACCAACACGTCCGGTTGAAGGCTTCTCATGTAGGCATACAAGTGCGTGCCGCGGTCGTGAGTCCAACTGGGAGCCCGCATGTCGAACCACCAGGCTAGGAACGGCCCATAACGCTCAGTTAATTCCTTCATTTGGGCGTCCATGTGTTTAATATACCGGTCGAAATCCGGCGTCAGGTCCGGGGGCAGGTGGTAGGCTAAAGGGTTCCCTTTTTTCGTTCGGGCCGTAAAGTCCGGTTTCCCGGTCTTGGGATCCAAAGCGATAGTCCAATCCGGGTGGTTTTGGCTGTCGTTGTGGGTTGCGTAATATGGGCAAAATACCAACCCCTGCCGCTCGCACTCCGCGACCAATTCGCCCACCACGTCCCGTTTTAGGGGAGAATTCATGATATTATAATCCGTCTCCTTGGTATCCCACATACAGCAGGAATCGGCGTGCTTGGTGGTGTAAACCATGTATTTGAACCCGGCTTCTTTCAGTAGCCGAATCCACTCTTTTGGTTCAAACTTCTCGGGGTCGAATCTCTTGTAAAGATTATCGTATCCGTCCGCGGGGGCAGGCTTTCCGGACGCCAGGACATAAGGTGTCCAATGCACAAATGCCCCCACACGAAGGGATCGCCAGCGCTTGAGTGACTCCGGTGGCGTTTTCAGCCCAGGATTGCCATCCCCCCCACCTTGGGCCAGGAGCCCCACGGGGAGCAGAAGGAACAAGGGGAGCAAGAGCTGAAAGCTGAAAGCTGAAAGCCGAAACAGGCAAGACGGAGCAAATGTCGAGCATCCAACACGGAACGTCCACAGTCGAACCGTAAATCGCGAGAGTGCGGAGCTGCGAGTCATACCGTAGATATGCAACTCCTAGGTGTTTTAAGAAAGTGCCGTCGATTCATAATGCGCTGGACAATCGTTCGCCCTGAACATGAGCCAATTGGCACCAGCATGCCACCCCCCGTTCGGGGGATGGCTATTTTCTCTCGATCAACTGAAATTCGCTAAGCACCGGGACATCGGTGGATTCCTTAAGCACTGCCCGAAACACGCGCGCCCTGATCGGTTTGAAGGTCAAGCGCTTGTTCCTGCCAATCGTGCTTCCCCCGGCGAGTCGCTTCCATGCGCCATTCACCCGAGCCTGCACCTCGAACTTGAAAATGCGGAAGAAGTTGCCTTCGTCAAGGAGCGCGCCGCTGATTTCATGTTCCTCGCCGAGGTCGATTTGTACCCAGCCGCTGCGCGAGTTTTCCGGCCCGCCCCAAATGGTGTCGAAATCTCCATCGTTCACGTGCTCCTTCACCATTTCAGGACGACCGGCCCATTCGCCGGAGACCGCGATGGTCACCCCCGGCCTGCCGGAGACCGGCAGCCGAATTTCCGGATGCCCGGGCGGCCAGAGGCGAAACTCCTCGATTACCAACAGGTTGTTAATGGGATCAGCGTTGCAGATGTTGAGTCGCATGTAACGTGCCCTAACCGGCGGGAAGGCGATTGTCTTCTCTATGCCGATTGTCGTTCCCTTTGCGGCCACGTTCCAATCAGCACCACTCCTGTATTCGATGGTAAAACGTTTGATAGGGTAGCAGGGGAAAGAAAATCGCTCGCGGATTTCGGCAGCGCCAACGTTCTCCTCGCGACCAAGATCCACTTCCAACCAGCCGTTCGTCGCGCCCGGCGCCGCAGTCCACGAACTGGTGTCGTCGTTGTCCACGGCCTTGTCGGCGTCATATTCGGGCCGCCAAACACTTGAGGCCTTCACCGGTTTGAGCGTGGAGAGGGAAAACGGCCGAGGCCTGGGATTGCGAATCAGCTTTCCCACCTGCTGCAGCGTTCTGACTTCGATGTCTTGCAACCCCCCCTGGCGGTCCGGCGATACACCGAGGTCAAACAGGTTGCCGTGCTTCACTGCACCGAGATAAGTGGCGTACAGGTCCTCCGCAGAACGGCACGTATCGCCGGCCGATGGATCGTAAAACCACATGGGTGAAGGTTCGGCGATGATTGGCTGCAAAATTTCCGCGAGGAGATAGCCCTTGTAATTGGGGTCCCACCGATCGAAAGGATTGTTGTCCATGTAGGGACAGACGACCGCGTGGTGGTCCATTGGTCCCGGCCGGCCATCCTCGCCAATCTGCATCTCCCCGGCCGCCTGCCCGGAACTGAACCCAACGAGGCAATTTGGTTGCAGTGCCTTGACCCACTCCGCAGTCGCCTTGTGGTCCAGCCCGCCGTCATTGACTGCATTGTCAAACCACATGAACTCGATCGGACCGTAGCGAGTAAGCAACTCCTTGATCTGGGCCCTCTTATCCGCTGGATTGATCCCATTGTAATACCCCTGCCCCTCGCGCGCTCCCGGCCAGCGCCATTCGCTTTCGGAATAGTAAAGTGCCAGCCTGATGCCGTACTTGTCGCAGGACTTGCGCAACCTGGCCAGGACATCAAGTCCGAGCTTCGTTCTGGTGACCTTCCGTTCCGAGGTGTCGGTGTCCCAAAGACAGAACCCATCATGGTGCTTGGTGAGAAAACAAATATATCCCATCCCGGCTTCCAGGGCGGTCCTTGCCCATTGGTCCGTGTCACACCTGGTCGCGCTGAAGAGGGAAATGTCCTGAACGTTCGGAGTCCACTGTTTGCCGGAGAAACAGCAAAAGGACCAGCACAGATACATGCCCCACTTAAGGTCGCGAACCTCCCGGTCACGGACGTCAGCAGGCTTTTGCCTTTGTCCCGCGTGCGGTTCGGAAAATGACGGCTGCATTGAACCGGGAGGATTGGCGTTCTGCGCGAACCCCAGGCCGGTCAGCAGGGCCACGCAACTGAGGGCAAGGGAGCGATTGGCCAGTTGCCGGAGGTGAGGTATTGCCATTTCGCTTCCGAGCATGCACGCAACCCATTCAACCTGCCATCCCCCCGTTCGGGGGAGCCGAATTGCCCAGCGCAGCGACAGGTCGGCACCTTAGTCGTCGGCGAGCAGGAAGAGGATGTTTGGGCGCCTACCTGCGGCCAAAGCTGATGCGATCGCAGGGAGAACGATCCCGAAGACCACGATCAGCTTTTGGATGGCCTTCAACGCATGCGTGGTCGCTCACTGGACTTGAACGGCGCGATAAAAACGCTGCGTCTGGATTGGTGCGAGATCGTGCACCACCATTGTCGTAGCATTCAGCCCTGGGATATCCTGAAGCAACTCCCAGGAATCAGCCGGGTCCAGCGAATCACGGTATTCAACACGGTAGTGCAGCCCCTGGATCCCGTTCACGGTGATATCCACGCCGGTGCTGGCGGAAACGAACCGCACCTCGGAAAGCCCAGAGGCTTGACTGCCGCCAAAGGTATCGAGAATATGGAACCGGACGTATTGAATGGCCTTCGCAGGCGTGGGGAAATCCTGGGCAGGCTCGCCATTGCTACCACCTGCCCTCGCCGGGCTAATCGTGCTCTGCGCGCTGAAGTTTGTGTTATCCAGTGAAACCGATATGGCGATGTCCTTGGCTCCATAAATGGTGAAACCGCCCGGTTGATTGTACTGCCAGATGCGTGTTGTTTGCAGGTCGCAAACGCTTCCCAGGTCGAAGGTGACCACGGGGTTGGTATCCGGCGGCGTTATGTACGGGTCCGAGTACCACATGGCGCCTTCGACGTCTGTGTCGTGGGTTGAATCCACCCCCCCTAGGATTCCCGACGGCCCGGCGGTAAGACCGGAGGCATTAACCAAATTAGTGGGGGAGCGCGAGCCGTAGAACGAGCTGAACGACGCGATGACGGGAACCGCCAGGCGGCTCGTTGATGGCGTAATGCTTAGGGTCAGGGCCGGCTGGCTGAGAAGATTGGTCACGATCTGATCGGCCTGGCCATAGGCTGCGGCATAATCCCCGGCCTGATAGGCCTGCTGTGCAGCCACAAACACGGCCTGGAGCTGCTGTACATTAGTGCCGATGCCGCTGTCCCTGGCCGTGACTTGCAGCAATTGATAAGCATACGACAACCTCTTGCCGGCGGAACGATACGAATTGATCTCGGCCATCATGTTGGCGGCATTCGTGTTCATCAGCGTCAAATAGAGTATCTGCTGGGGCGCCAGCGTCACGGCCTGCGCCGCGATCAATTGCGCTTGAGTCAAATTCGTGCTGGAGATCACGCCGCCGGCAGCATCCGTCAACGTGACCTTGTAGGTTCCTGCACTAAGCGCCTGGTTGGTTATCCTTGTGTTAATTGTCGCTGAGGTTGGATTGTACACGAGGAACTGTCGGCGCGCCGAACGGAGCGATTCCTCATACCCATCGAGGCTGGCCAGGTTCAGCACCAGGATGTCGTGATTGGACGCTGCCGCCAGGCTTTCGTAAATCCAACTGTTCCATAACGCCAATCCGGTCATGTAGATCGCGGTCTCATTGGGGGACCCTCCGGAACCTTCCGGGAACTCCAGCATGTACATGTTCTCGGTGGGAAAATACTGCCCAACGTCCCGGCGCAGGTTCGGATTCAGGTTGCGCACATTGGTGCTGAACGTTGCCGGGTAAAAATAAAAGGAGTGGATCCGGTTCAGATTACTCAACCGGGCTAGCAGCGACGCGCGGGAGTTGAGGGGATCATATTTGAGCAGCCAGCCCAGGCACAAGTTGGCTTCCGCCGTCTCCCAGGAGGTGACCGTCGGAGCACCCACGAACGGAATAAACAGGCCCAAATTACGCAAATCGTGGCTGATCGGGTCTGTTTCATCCTCAAACCAGAATGTCATCCGGAGCAGCACGTTCAGAAAATCCCGCTGGTACCGCAGATAAGCGGGGTCCCCGGTCAATTCGTAAAGTTTGCGCGCCGCGATCGTCCCGTAACTGTTGCCCATCAACTCCATGACCGGCATCTGCATCGGGTCCGTGTAGGTCGCCGTGTAATAGTTATTGGCCTCGGTATAGCTCAGCGTGTTCATGAACGCCGTCATGGCGTTGGTGGCCTCCGTCAGATATTTCGCGTCCGCGGTGATATCATAGGCGCCGAGCATCACATAGCAATATGAGCCCACCGACCAGGGTTCACGAATTGCTCCCAACCCGGTATTCTCCTGGAAGGCCACGGGTTGCTTCGTGAATGGGTCATAATAGACCGAGAAGACATAGTTTACCTGGCGGGCGTATTGAATGAGCCCTTCGAGCCCCATCAAAAAGCGGCCCATAATCGCGGGGTTGAAGTCCTCTTTTGCCAAGGCGTCCTCGATGGCAAGAAGTTCCTGGTAATAAACCAGGGTTTGCCAGCTCAACTCGAGGTTGAAGACAAACGGTGGCTGTTGGGTCCCGCTGGAGATAAGGCGGGAATCTGAATTATAAAAGCGAGGCAGAGCGTCTTTTTTTAGTTGCACAAAGTGTTGCACCTGGGTGGAAGTGTTCTGGCGCGCGTAGAGCACCGACGGCACAAGCGAGTGGTTGATGGTCGCAAAATTCCAGGCATTCAACGCATCAGACGCATTCGCGACCGGGAAGGAAGGGTGTACGATCATCTCGTTAGGAAGCGACACCAGGGCCAACGGCGCATCCGTATAGGGCTCGTTCGTGCGGTCACCGTAAGTGACGTTCTGCACCATGAGATCAGCAATAGTTCGCTGCGCAAACCCCTGCCAGGTGACGGCGCCACCGTCGAGGGTGTTGCTGGGAAGAACCGAGACCAACGAGTGCAGTGGCTGGAACACCTCAAGCATTTTATCCAGCATATCCGATTGCTGGACGGGTGCTTGAGGTCGCCAGGCCGCGTAGAGATAAAACGGTACCGCCATGTCGCCGGCGCGGATGCGGCTTCCTGAAAGCCCATAGGGATAGAGACCCAGCCCCGTTTGCGTGCCATTGCCCAAAGGTCTTGCCTGTACGTTATAAAAGCGATCGACCCCGTCCGGCGCCATCCAGGTCATTGGCGTCATATCGAAAAACACTGCAGCCTCCTCATTTTGATCATAAAGATAAGCCGCGGGGAAGCCGAAGTTGAAACCCACGGCGAAAGCCCCGCGAGTGGCGCTCGGAGGCCCTTGGTACATAACCATTTGGGCCGAAGGACGATTCATCCAAACGCCGACCGTTGGCTGTGGCGTGGTCAGGGTGACGTCAGAAAAAAAGTGGCTGTCGATCTCGAACCTTACCAGCGGACTCCCGCTCTGAACGCTGACCCGGATCTGGAAGGAATTCAGCGGGCTGTTATCCAGTCCACGAAATCGGACCACCTTCAAGTCCTCGAGGTTGGTTAGCACCTCGTACAACGTGGGCTCAAGGCCGAACGCCGCGCCTTCAATCAACGGATGTTGTGCGTCAAAAAACGACCTCCAGTTCGCGCCATCCCAGACAAAGGTGGTGAGGTGGAATTTGCCGTCGCTTCCCTGCAGAAAGGTGATCAATTGGTTGGTGTTGGCCAACTGGACGGAAGTGGAATTGGTAAGCAGCGTCATGCCTCCATAAGGGACGAACGGCATTCCCACAAACCGCACTTCCGACAGACCGAACAAGGCGCCGCCATAATTGTCTAGGAGGTGCAGACGCACGTAGCGCACACCTGCCGCAACCGTGCTCAGGTTCTGGGCCGGCTCGGCTGCCCCGCCGCCTGCCTGAGCCAGAGTATTGGTGCCGAGAACGGTCCAGGTAAAGTTGTCCGCCGATACCGAAACCTCGATATTTTTGGGCCCAAAGGCCGTGCAGCAGCTTTCATTGTAATTCCAAATGCGCGTCGTCTGGAGGTTGAAAACGTTACCCAAATTAAAGACCAGAATGGGGCTGACATCTCCGGTATCCGAAACCCACATCGTGCCGTCGGGGATGTTGCCGTGAGTCGAATCACTGTTGCCCAGGATCCCGGAGGTCCCGGCCGTTAGCCCGGAGCCGTCCACCAGGTAGGCGGCCTTGCGGTTGCAACAGTAGCTTAGCTGTGACGAGACCGATTGGATGGCAGGGGCGATAAGTGTCTGGCCGCGGGCCGCCCACCCACCCACCCCCGAAAGGGCCAAAGCCGCCAGCAAGACCTTCACTAAAATCGCCGAGCCAAAGCCATGAAGCGCAAGCGTTCTCACCGGTTCTGGTATCAGGCTGACATTGCTAATCAGATATACTACTTCCTCGATCCGGAAGTGGCGATCCCCCCGTACGGGGGTAATGCCATTTTATCGCCGCATCGTAAACTTATCGCAATATGAAGCGCACACAGCTCACACGGCGTAACTTTGTGAAAACATCGCTCATGGCATCGGCCGCGATTCCGCTGGCCCTTCGCGCCGAGGCTCCAGGTGACTCTCAGCGGTTCACCAGCCCCAACCCGGCGCCAGCCGCAGCAAAAGATGCTCTGCCGATGGGCAAAATCGGAGGTCAGGAATTCAGCCGACTCATGCTAGGCGGTAACCTGATCTCGGGTTACTCCCACTCCCGTGACCTGGGCTATGTTGCCACTCTCATGCGCTTCTATAATACCCCGTCTAAAATCCGCGAGACCTTGGAAATCGCCGAGACCCACGGGATTAACGTAATCAACACGTTCGTTACCGACGACATCTCGGCCCTTCGCGAACATTGGAAGAACGGTGGCAAAATGAAGTGGATTGCCCAAGTGGGCGCAGGTGACGCCAGCGGATGCCCCCATGTCCAACTCGCCGTGGACGGTGGCGCGACAGGGATTCACATCAACGGCGACCAAGCGGAATCGCTGCTGGCCAAAGGCCAGTTTGAGCGCGTCGGCGAAATCGTGCAATGGACTAAGGCAGCGAAACGCATCGCCGGAGTATCGGCGCATGACCTGCAGGTGATCAAAGAGTGCGTAAAATTGAAAGTGGATGTGGATTTCTATCAGAAGACGCTCCATACCTTGGATTACTATACTGCGCCAAGAGCGGACGAAACCGGGCCAAAGGGGAATTATGACAACTCGTGGTGCAATGATCCCAAGGCAGTGATCGAGTTCATGGCCAGTCTAAAGAAGCCGTGGATCGCTTTCAAAATCCTGGCGGCAGGCGCGCTGCGCCCACCTCAGGCTTTTCCTCATGCATTCCAAGGCGGGGCGGATTTCATCTTGGTGGGAATGTTCGACTGGCAAATCGCAGAAAACGCCAAGCTTGCCGCGCGCGTGGTCAATCTGACGATGCGATCCGATTCCAAACGGACCCGGCCTTGGTGTTAGGTGAATCGCTCCGTTACTTGGTGAAGAACTTCATGGCTGCCTCCGTGCGCGAGCGGACTTGGAGTTTTTCGTAGATGTTCTTCAAGTAAGAACGCACTGTCTCCAGGCTAATACCGAGACGATCGGCAATTTCCTTGTTGATGTAGCCCTTCGCCACCAGCGCCAGCACCTCGGCCTCCCGGGGAGCCAGTTGCGGCGCGTCCGAGCTGCTGCGCTTGGCGAACGACTGAACTACCTGCCGAGCAATGTAACCGGACATCGGCGCGCCGCCTTGGTTAACCTCTTTCACTGCTTTTAAAATCTCATCCGGCAGCGTGCGTTTAAGCAGGTATCCGTTGGCGCCAACCTCCAACGCCTTAAAGATCTGCTCGCTATCGTCATAGACCGTTAGCATGACAATTTGCAACTGGGGGACCAGTTTCTTGAGTCGGAAGGTGCATTCTACGCCGGACATGCCGCCCAGATTGATATCCATGAGAACAACGTCGGGCGGCTGCCTTGGAATCTCCCGCAATGCCGCTTCGCCGGATGGGTAAACACCCGCACAACGGAAGCCGGCAGCATCTCCAATCAGTGTGGCGAGCTGCTTGCGAATGCGCGCTTCATCTTCGACAATGGACACGCTAATCGACATAGCTAGAAATGGTCCAGGGGAACCCTGAACCTAACCCGTGTGCCCCGCCCGGGTTCGCTGGTTAATTCCAACTCTCCGCCCAGGTCGGCCATCCGCTGGCGCATGTTCAGCAATCCATCGTGATCTGCCGGCACAGCTTTAGGATCAAAGCCACAGCCGTTATCCTCGACTGTGACGCTCACCTCCCGGTCGGTGGCGGTCATCCGCACCCACACCTCCGTCGCATGGGAATGCCGGGCCACATTGTTGCAGGCTTCCTTGACCACGAGCAAGAAATGATGCCGTTGCTGGGCGCTAATCGATCGCCGAGGCACGAAGGGAGGGAAATCCAGACGACAGCGCGTTGGAGTGGGGTGAAATAAATCCTCCACGAAGTGCACCAGGTAATTGGCCAAGCGATCAAGCGAATCGTTGCGCGGATTCACAGCCCATACAATCCCGTCCACCGTCTGGACGGCTTCCCGGGCGCTGTCAGAAATTCGGCGAAGATTACCTTCCATCTCCTCAGGCTTATTCCCTGGCTTTTGCCCGATGGCACTTAAGAAGGAGATTTCGGTGAGCATCGCGCCTAATTCATCATGAATGTCACGTGCAATACGGGTGCGCTCCTTTTCCAGCTCATGCTGTTGCTGGACCGTGATCAATCGACGTTGCAGCCGGCGATTGGCCCAGGATTTCGCAATCCACCCCGCTCCACCAAGCAAGGTTACCACCGCTAGAAGCCGAAACCAGAGAGTCTGCCAGAAGGCGGGTAGGCAGCTTAAGGCAAAAGTCGCGCCCGCTTCGTTCCACACGCTGTCTTCGTTACAGGCGATGACGTGGAATTCATAAGGGCCCGGCGGCAAGTGGGAGTACTCGGCGACACGGCGCGTTCCCGCTTCCACCCATCCCGGATCAAAGCCCACCAACCGGTATCGAAACATGACTCGTTCAGGTGCGGTGAAACTCAACGCGGTATACTCGAACTCCAGCCGTCCCATCCCAGGACCGATACGCACCGGGTGTGAGGCGTCGGCTAAGGTGCCGTTGGCCGCGGAGGCTAAAGGTCTTCCATCGACCCGCACCTGTTCCATTAAAACCGGCGGGGGTGCGCTGTCAGCAGGAAGCTGAGCGGGATCCACCACGGCCAACCCTTTGACCGTGGAAAACCAGAGCCGGCCGTCGCGGGTCTTAAGGCCAGAGGGACAAAAGCCGCCGGTGCACTCAAGATTCGCCAGCCCCTCCGCCCGGCCGTAAACCACGGGCCGCAGGGGAGCGGTATCGCCCTCTGCAACACGGTCTAACTCCAATTTGCTCAAGCGAAAAATACCACGGTTGGAGCCAAACCAGAGCCTGCCCTGATCATCCTCGAGGATTTGCGAGATGATGTCATCCCACAAACCCTGTTTACGGGTGAGCGTGGCGAGCCGGCCATCTTTCAAACGAGTAAGTCCCTCGCTGGTGCCAATCCAGAGAACATCGTGGTCGTCCACGTAAAGCGTCCTGACAAAATTACCCGCCAGGCCCTCCCGGCGAGTGATGAGCTTGAGCTGACCTGCGGAAAGGCAGCCCAGACCGCTGCCCCCGGTGCCGATCCAGAGACGGCCCTGCTTGTCGCGACACAACGTGGTGATTAAGCTTCCCCCCAGGCCATTGGTGGTGCCACAAGGCGTGAACTTCCCGTCGTGAAATAATTTCAAGCCATTCTGGTAAGTGCCCACCCACAACCCATCCGCGCCATCTTCACACAACGCGACCACCGGTTCGTCGTTGTCCGGTCGGGACAAATTGAACTGTTCCAGTTTGGCGCCGGTCTTTCGGAACAAACCGCTGTTCCAGGTGCCCAGCCAAAGCACTCCGTTTCGCCCCGCCAACACGGAGGGGAGGCTCTCGTTATCGAGCAAATAGCTGAGATCGGCCGGAGCGAAGGTATTGCTTACGCCGCGACTCAAGCCGCCGCCGTTGGACCCGATCCAGAGCGAGCCGTCGGCATCCTCGGCGAGGGACATGATAACGTTATGGGTGAGGCCATCGGCCGTAGTAAACGTGCGCAGCTTCTTGGGCTTAAGCCGATGTAACCCCCCGGCGCTGGTACCGACCCAAAGATTCCTCTCACGATCTTCCAGCAGGCACCGAATGGAATTGTCCAGCAAACCGTCGCGCGCAGTCAAGGTCATGACCCCCCCTTTTCTCCACCGTCGGAGGCCGCTAGACGCCATGCCCATCCAGAGGTCGCCGCTGGTAGTTTCGCAAACATCAACAATGGTATCCGACAAGAGATTAGCGGGTTGGGGTAAGAGTGTCATCACCCCATTGCTCGACGTGCTCAACCGACCACTGATTCCCCCGAACCAGAGCCGACCCGTAGGACCGCGGCGCAGGGCGGCGACGGCAATCTCGCTGGCGGGCTCTGAACCGGCGTTCTTTCTCACGTACTGACCGTCTTTGACCTGATGCAGGAATCCGTTGATGACGACCCACATTCCTTCCTTGTCATCCAGGATCCGGGTGAAGGGCTCATTGCGACGCGGCGGCAGGCTCCGATCATCAACAAAGTGCCCATGCTGCCAACAGCTCAGCCCCGCATAAGTGGCGATCCAGAGTCTGCCCGCAAAATCCTGTTTCAAATCCATGACGACATCGCTTGGGAGGCCATCCCGACGCGTCAAGGCGTGGAATTGACCGCCCACGCCGTAGAACAATCCGCTACCATCCGTGCCCACCCAGAGAGTACCCTGGTGATCCTGGATGAGGCAGAGAATACGGCTGGTCTGGATGCCCTCCGCCTCGCCGAAACGCGTGAACTTTACGCCGTCGAAGCGGGCTAAACCGGCCGAGGTCCCAACCCAGAGATACCCATCCACTGTCTGCAATAGCGCGGTCACCTCACTGGCCGGCAAGCCTTCTTCAGTTTGCCAGCGGTCCAAGTGATATTCAGAGAAAGTTTCCTCGCCGGCGGGAGGAAGGGTGGAAGTGATGGGGGCAAAGCGGAGAAGAGCCTGGCGAAAACCAGGACCATAGCCACCAAAGATTTCCCCTGCGGGGAGAGGCTTGCGATCCTCTGACGAGGTGACGATGGTCCAATCCTGGCCGTTAGTCGAGACATCCAGGATATATTCAGTTGCAAGCCGATCAATAAGGTAGCCCTCGCGGTCGCGGCTCCAGACGACCCGGTTAATACGAGCTAGGCTGGGCAGTTCCAGGCACATCCAGGCGTTGCTTACACTATCCGCAATCCAGGAGTGGGTATTCCCATATAAGCCGTCCTGCACCCACGCCAATTGATGGATTTGATAACCTTGCAGCGTGCCGGAGGCGGTGGCCTTGGCTCCAGCGCTCGCCAGCGCTAGGTTGCGGGACGGCTCCCCTTCACCGTAGATCTCCAATTCATCCAGGCAGGCCTCGCGCACATTGGTTTTGAGAATTCGGAATCGGACAAACTTTGCCAGAATGCCAGTGAAATCCTCAACGTTGCGACGAGGATTCACCGGTGGACGAGAACGATTCGGAACCAATTGAGAGTTCGCTGCAGGAGGTCCTTCCCGTACTGTCTGCGCCGTTGCTTGGCCCGGACAAAGTGTTGCTAAGCAAACCAAGACCCAGGGAAACCAGATTAGGTCCCGACGGTTTCTCGAGCGGCGGCTCATTTCCTGCCAACCATACGGATTCCCGGGCCTTTGGGGCAATCACCTTTCAACGAGATACCTCTCGAAGAAAATGAAACAGGCCCATCAGGGAATCGCAGTCCAGTGCCACGTGGGTTTGGAAGAATAGTTCACCCCCAAAGACTCACCCGGATTGACAATGAAAGTTCCGCCCGACACACCGATTCCGAGGCCATTCGCGATGATGGACGAAACCGTGCCTCCCCAAATCAGAACCTGGACGCGCTGGCCGGTCGTGTTGGTGACCGACGCGCCGCTGGCCGCCACTGCCGGAGTGCTCACCGCGAACAATGGTGATTCGATGAGTACGCCCACCGTGGAACCCATGAACCCCGCGAGAGTACCCGGGCTCGGTGGATTGGGGTTTGGGTTGACAATCCGGTTTGCGCCGCCGGCAGTGGCGACAATCCCCGCTCCAGTGTAGGACCACGTGCCGCCGATGAAGGTGTTATTGACGCAATTCGCCCCGTCAATCACGACACAGTTGGTGACATTCTCGAGATCGGGTGACAGAAATACGTTCCCGTAATTAAAGCCGTCCGTCAGGTGGATGCTCGTGCCGAGGATGGCGCTGTAAGCTCCTTGAAACGTGCTGAAACAACACTGGTTCATGGTCAAGGCATAACCGTTGCCGCCAACTGCGGCAACAATGCGAAAACTTCCGTTCAAAACGTAGTTCAGCTCAACCGCCTTCGCAGTGCTCGCAGTATTGAAATTCTGCACTTGGATTTCCAGGACTGGCTCGTTCACGGGGTCGCTGAAATTCTCGTTGCCCACCTGAAATACAATCCCTGGGGTGCTCCCTTGCATCCCGATATCCGTCATCTTGAAGTAGTCGTTGTCCGCTGGGGAGGTCGTGCAGGTTAGCAGGACCTGCGGCGAGTTCGTGACTGCCCTGACGTCGATGATCGAACGACCTACCCCATCACCTTTGAAGGTACATCCGGTCGTACGGGCGCTATTGAGCAGGAACAACACTGGCGCGGTGCATTTGTAGGTTCCCACCGGCAACCAACCCGTTTGCCCACTCAAAATGACCGTGGCGATCCAGTTGGTAATTGCAGCCGTGTCGTCAGTCACATCATCCCCTACTGCGTGGAAGTCCGTTTTGGCGTTGAGCATCGCCTCTGCTGAACTGCCAATCAAGCACGTGGCTGCAACGACTGAGATCATTGAGAAGGCCGCCCCGCGCGCGAAGATCGAATCGTTACGCTGTGGTGGGGTTCCAGACGCTGTGGTGGAATGGCGCCTACCGTGTCTTGCGAATGAACACTGCCGAAAGAGGAGCGGGGTCATATTGATTTTCATTTATTGTGCTGCCCAATTCAGGGAATTGCAGTCCAGTGCCACGTGGGTTTGGAAGAGTAATTCACTCCCAAAGTCTCACCCGGATTGACAATGAAAGTTCCGCCCGACACGCCGATTCCGAGGCCATTCGCGATAACGGACGAAACCGTGCCTCCCCAAATCAAAACTTGGACGCGTTGGCCAGTCGTGTTGGTGACTGACGCGCCGCTGGCGGCCACTGCCGGAGTGCTCACCGGGAACAGTGGCGATCCGATGAGAACGCCCACCGTGGAACCCATGAAGCCCGCGAGGGTACCCGGCCTCGGCGGATTGGGGTTCGGGTTGACAATCCAGTTTGCGCTGCCGGCAGTGGCGACAATCCCCGCTCCAGTGTAGGACCATGTGCCGCCGATGAAGGTGTTATTGACGCAATTCGCCCCGTCAATCACGACACAGTTGGTGACATTCTCAAGATCGGGTGACAGAAATACGTTCCCGTAATTAAAGCCGTCCGTCAGGTGGATGCCCGTGCCGAGGATGGCGCTATAAGACCCTTGCAATGTATTAAAACAACACTGGTTCATGGTCAGCCCCTTGCCGTCCCCGCCCACATCGGCGATCAGGCGCAAATTACCATTCAGGACAAAGTTCAATTCAACCGCTTGCGCTGTGTCGGCAGTATTAAAGTTCAGCACTAGTAGGTCCAGGACAGGCTCGTTTACCGGGTCGCTGAAGGTTTCACTGCCCACCTGGCACACCACTCCCGTTGTGTTTCCATACAGGCCGATATCGGTCATCTTGAAGTAGTCGCTGCCAGTTGCTGAGGAGGTGGTGCTCAGCAGCACCTGTGGCGACACGGGCACCGACGTCACGTCAATAATTGAACGACCTACGCCATCACCCGTGAAGGTGCACCCCGTCGTCGGCGCGCTATTAAGCAGAAACACGAGCGGTGATGTGCATTTGTAGGTTCCCGCCGGCAAGAAACCAGTGGGGCCCCTCGAAATGACCGCGGCAATCCAGTTCGTGATCGCCGCGGTATCGTCGGTCACCCCATCCCCTGCGGCGTTGAAGTCTGTTTTGGCATTGAGCATCGCGGACGACGGCGGCACTAGCAGCGCACGATAGAATCGCTGGGATTGATAGGGGGGCGCAACCGACACCAAGGCCGGCGAATGACTCAAGCAGGGCAGGTCTTGAACCAACTGCCAGGAATCCGTCCCGTTCAATGAATCGCGGCTCTGCACTTGATAGTGCTGACCCACGACGCCGCCCAGCGTGAGGGTCACGCCCGCATTGGAGGCGACAAAACGCACCTCGGAGAGGCCGCTGGCCGTAGCCCCCCCGAAAGTGTCCGCAATGTGGAGGGTAATGTACTGAACATCCGTGGCCGGCGTGCGGAAATCCTGTGCCGGTTCACCGTTGGTTCCGCCGGCCCGGGCCGCCGAAATCGTGGAAAGCAGGTTGAAATTTGTGCCATCGGCCGAGACCAGCACATCGATATCTTTGGCGCCATAGACCGTAAATCCGTCGGGCTGATTATATTGCCAAAGCCGAGTGGTTTGCAGGGTGTAAGCTCCTCCCAGGTAAAAGGTAACGAACGGATTGGTGTCCGGGGGAGTGATGTATGGATTTGAATACCACATGCTGAGGTCGGCATTGGTGTCGTGCGTCGAGTCCGCCGCACCCAAAACACCGGAAGGCCCAGCCGTGAGACCGGAGCTGTTAACCAGATTGGTGGGCGTGCGTGGCGCGAAGTAGGAGCTATAGGCTGCGATTACGGGATCAACGAGCACATTGGCTGGGCCGCTAATGCCCAGAGTCGGAGGTGGCAGGACTTGGGAAAAAGCTGCCACGGTCAAAACCGCGTTGATGCCAATAATAAGTCCTGTCGAAAGTGAGACGCCAGGATTTGGCTTGGGGGCAAATATGGCCATTAGGGCATGACAACAACGGTCGGCGCTGCATCGCTCGATTGCATTAACGCTAGGGCTAATACTTCGAATTGCTTTATCCAGCAATACCCCCGTTCGGGGGTGTGATGACCAATATACCTCGATAGATCACTGGCCGCAATTTCGGAAATGCAATTAGCCGCGTTCGATTCCGACCTCCGCCTCCAAACCTAACCAGTTGGAACTGTAGGGTTTGGTTAACTTCCACAGACGAGTGCCAGCGGAAGTGCCAGCAGGATTTAACCCTGGCCTGCCCTGCGTAACTCCCACCTGCTCCCTGCCGGAGCCGAGATCAATTGTCGTAAACTCATCGCTGTGAATACAGTTATGAGACAACGATACCGGCTCTACCGCCGCAAAAAAGGCGGACGCTACTACATTCACGATGACGTGACCGGCAAGCAGGACAGCTTGCACACCACCGACCGCGCCACGGCGCTGCGGTTGTTTCATTCGCGCGGCGAAGCGCAGCAGCAGCCCGCCGTGAACCTGCAAATCGCCCGCGCC
>Ga0209517_10001717_pt1 | contig 32311 bp, 25 predicted proteins | sample PeaSoiMetSII2010_FD_187695 | JGI IMG/M metagenome (GOLD analysis project Ga0209517, IMG submission 187695) | Peat soil microbial communities from Weissenstadt, Germany - SII-2010 (SPAdes) (version 2) | ecosystem: Environmental > Terrestrial > Soil > Wetlands > Peat | place: Germany... | reverse complement strand
AACCCGGTTGGTCCTTGTGGGCCGGTGGCTCCGGTCAACCCGGTTGGTCCTTGCGGGCCGGTGGCTCCGGTTAACCCGGTTGGTCCTTGTGGGCCGGTGGCTCCGGTCAACCCGGTCGGTCCTTGCGGGCCGGGGGCTCCCGTCAACCCGGTTGCTCCGGTGACGCCTTGGTTAGCTAGGACCGCCCAGTGGCCGCCCGAGCCAGCGACGTCGGTAGCCGGATCGACCCCCGTATTAGCGAGTAATGCAACGTAACTCGATCCGCTTTCTGCGACGGCGTCTCCGATGCTATACGCAGCGCTGTCGACCCAAGCGCCCTTGAAACTGATCGGCGGCCCTTGCGGCCCAGTTGCCCCAGCGGCCCCGGTCAACCCGGTTGCTCCCTGCGGGCCAGCCGGACCGGCTGCTCCTTGCGGCCCCGCCGCACCGACTGACCCCGCTGGCCCTGCGGGCCCCGGTGGACCAATGGCCCCCTGTGGCCCGGCCAGCGCGATCTCCAACTCCGCCGCGTGCGCCGTCTGGTCGTTCTCCTTGCTATCCAGCACCACATAAGCGGAATTCGAAGTGAGAGCGACGCCGAAGTTGCTTGCGGGCGTGCTCACCCATCCCTGAACCAGCGCGGTAACATCGACCGCGAGATAGTCTCCCGCCTGCGAAACGTGGAGCGCTGCGACACTAGTACCCAACCCCGGAGTACTCGCAAAGGTTAGTGCACTTTCACTCCACGCGCTCGTCACCGGAAGCACGTTGATCGTTCCCGCGCTGTTGACACGGTTCACATAGAGAAGCAGCGTAGCTTTGGCAATCTGGCCGGCGGTGGTTCCCGCCGGCAGAGTTGCGAGATCAAACTGCAAGAACGAGGTGTTGCCGTTGCCCACATACAGATTCGTCTGCGAGCCGAAGTTGCTACCGGAGCGTGCGGAGCTGATGTAGGTATCACCCATCAAGGTTGCGTCCTCCCCGAAAGCCTGGCCGGAGACAAACAATGCTGCGATCATCGTCGACAACACAAAGACAACCCGCTTCTTCATAATTAAACTCTCCAGAAACTGCATCTTTCTAAATCGGGCCCGTGAAGAACTCCTGAATGTCCACCTTCGTTCCCACGGCGAACGAGATGAGGGCAGTCCAGCGAAGTACATGATTGCAGTGCCTAGCATCGTGATGTCTTTACTCCAGTAGTTGCATGTGTTGCATGATTGCGTCGATACCAGCGCCGAGATCCTTGCCATCCGTTTCGGTATTCTGGTACGGCGAGTGTTGAGGGAGGGGCACACCGGCTCCACTGGCCGGTCCGATCCATGTGCTATTAGTCCGGCAGTAGATATTCTCCCGAGTTCGAGGGAAAGTGGCTGCAAGAGGCGTGGCCAACGATAACAACAGATACGGGAGGAGTATCATCTTCATTTTCATCTGCGTCTCCAATTACTAGGTACTTATGAATGTCAGTGTTGAGCGACCTCGTAGTGCAGCTTGCAAGAAACGACCCGTTTGTGCCTTTGGTTTGACCATTCGTAAGGACCGGTCTGGTGCAGTTCGTAGATATCGTTGTGCTTTTAAGTGATAAGTACCAATGAACAAACAAGATATTGTTGTCTAACTGACATCGCGCGATTGCGAGGGTCTAGAGAGAGACAGCGGTTAGTTACTGTCATGTACGCGAATACAGCCGACGAAAGGAGTCGGAATGGGACGCAGGAATCCCAGAAAGGAAAGTTAATGCGATCGCGGCCGTCACTTCCGCTGACACCGAAGGCGGGAGAAGCGGTTGACCACCATCGCCGCCCGAAGATTGGGCGTGCGATGGATGCATGCGGAGTTCCGGAATGGAACGGTCATGTATGTGAAGCTCCTCTGCTTGAAGGCCTGGATTGTGACGGGATGGAATACCAGGAGTATCCGCGACACCCACGGGACACTCGCCTCCGTGGGTGGCTGAAATCCTTTTGTGCCGACTGAGCAGAGGTTCAGGAATCTATTTCGTTGTCTTGACTTCGCCGGACATTTGCAATTCCACATTTACCACGGGCTTCACTCTTAACAGGAAATTGCTCGGGTCTTTGATTCCCCACTTCACATACGGCACTTCGAATTTGCTGGTTCCCCTCCAGCGATCTCCCATCAACTCGGCGTGAACCGGCGCGGTGAGGTCATGGTCCGCGCCATGAATGGAAAAAACACCGCCTAGCTTTACGTCCGATGCCCCAGAGTGGCCTACTTTGCCCTCCAATCGCGTCGGGTGGAAGAACACGTCGGGATATTTTGCCGTCTCCAAAATTTCTTTGTGCATGCGCCGGTCGCGTGAACCATTCCCGCTTTCGCCGGTCGGTGCGTAGACTAGAATCTCGCCGCCAGCTTTACCGGTTTCTGGATCGAAATGTACGGTTCCGCTCTTCAGGGCGAAGGTGCCGTGTACCGTGTGCAACGTGCTGTCCACGGTCCAATGCACTTTTGATTGTGCTGGGTCGAGGGTCAGAACAATTTCGGAGGTGGCCGCCGGAGTAGCTTGCTGCTGAGGTAGGGTTGGCGCAGCCGAGAGAAACAGGGCGAAGCCGACGACGGCCAATGCTCCAACGCTTAGCGATCTCACCCCCAAAGCACGCATGTTTTTCGTTCTTCCTTCCTTAGATATGGACTGCCCGGCGGACCATTCCCAATGCTTCGGTCCAGAATGCTGGCGAGGTCTGCGCCAGTTCAACTACGTCACGAATCCCCTCGACAAATTCATCCAGTTCCTCCGGAGTCACCATCAGGGGTGGCGCGGCTTTCAGGACCATGAAGTTGTTTCCGCAGATTTGCGTGAGAATGCCTTTCTCACGGAACATCCGCATGACCACAATCTGCCCGAACATGGCGGGATGGATTCTGTGAAACGCCTCATACAACGCGCGAAATGCCAGTTTCTTCGGCGGAACAAATTCGATTCCGTTCAACAGGCCCATGCCGCGCACTTCGTTCACCATGTCGAAGCCCGCCAGTTCGCGGCGCAGCTTCGCGCGAAATGATTCGCCAAGATGCAGCGCGCGCGGGCCCAGTTCCTCGCGTTGCAGAACATCCAGCGTGGCCAGCCCCGCTCTCATCGACAGACTGTTTTCGCTGAACGTCGAGGTGTGGACGATGGCTCGCCTCAGCGAAGAATAAACCGCGCGGTAAATCTTGTTTGTCATCAAAACCGCGCTCACGGGCATGAAGCCGCCGCTGAGCGCTTTAGCCAGCACCACCATGTCGGGTTGTACATCAAATTGGTGCGCCGCCAAAAAGGTTCCGGTGCGATACATTCCTGTCTGTACTTCATCGAGTACTAAAAGCGTGCCCGTCCGCCGGCACAACTCTTGCGCTTCTTGCATGTACGCGCGCTCGGGCACGTGAATCCCACCTTCCGCCTGAACTGGCTCCACGACAAACGCGGCATGCCGCTTGCTCGAAACGGCGCTCTCTAATGCCGCAATATCGCCGAACGGCACTCCCAGGGTATCCGGCAACAGCGGACCGAACCCCTCTCGCCAAAATGCGTCGTTCATCAGCGAGAGCGCGCCGGTTGTCAGTCCATGAAAACTGCTCTTCGCATAAATGATGCCGGCGCGGCCGGTCGTGGCTCGCGCGAACTTGATCGCCGCCTCCACGCCCTCGCTGCCACTGCTGCCAAAGTACACTTTTTCCAAATCCCCGCCTGCCATCTCACACAAGCGCCGCGCAAGTGCGCCGGCGATTTCTGGCACGTGGCTTTGCAACATCGCGGGACCACAGCGATCCATTTCGTCCTTCAGCGCCTGAATGATGTAGGGATGATTGTGCCCCGTATTGTGAACGCAGTATCCCGACAAAAAGTCCATGACGCGACGGCCGTCTTTCGTGAACAACTCACAGCCTAGACAGCGCTCGTACTCGACGTTCATGCCCAGCAGGTTGAGCAGTGTGACCCACTGCGGGTTCACGTACTCCTGGTAATTGGAGGTGGTGGTCGACACACGAGAGGGAACAATCGTCGTACTGGTGGTTGCCATCGGTGCAAGTAGGATGCATGCCTTTTCCTCTTGGGATGCCCTCTCGCGATCTATTCCTGGTGAAGAGTGGACAAACCACAGGTAGTTTCCGCGGTCCTCGCGAACCGCTCACGCTGTTAGCGTGTAGGAAATCGGGCGGTTGACATGACGCAAGAGTTCCTGCACCGTTTTTACATCCTCGTTGTTCCGAGTCGGCAACGACAGATGCGAATTTGGGAACCAATCGAGTCCGACAGAGACTGGGGAGAAATAAGGTTGGACGCGATCACCAAACAGCCACATGGAAGCGGTGTGAAGTCGGCAGACTTCAAGCTCGCTGCGCCGCCGCAAAAAATAGAAACCGGAGCAGCAGCGCTGCTCCGGCCGGGTCCCTATATGGCCTATGCTTCAGGCCGTCAGGGCCTCCACGAAGTGCTGGCAAAGCGAGGTTTCCAGGTTGTAGTGCTTGAAGGTGACCGGGGTGGTCAGATAGGGCATGAGGATTCCGTCCACCTTGGGATACGCCTCGTGCTCATAGCGTTCTGCATCCCGCTTCTCGGTCCAGAGAGTGATGCAGATCATCTTTTCCGTCTTGGTCTCCGGCTCGAAGGGCAGAATCTCCAGAAATCCTGGTTGCTTCTTCAGGATCGGTAGAACCTTGTTGTGCATAACCTTGACGAATTCTTCTCTCTTTTCCAGCTTCGGAATAAATTCAAGAATGCGAGCAAACATGATGGATTCTCCTTTCCTTATTGTTTGTGGGGATTGTTGCGACCCGCAAGCTGACCCACCTGAAAGTGGATTGTTGACGAGTCAAGACGATCAAGCAACGCCATAGTAGGCCGCAAAATCAGAAAATCAGTGATTCGACGTACACCATGCCGTGATTCCAAACACACCGCGGCTGCGCTGTGAATCTTGCAAAAGAGCCGGCTTCGGACATCGCGGCACTGCACGAAGGCAGCGAATGAATTCCGGGCATGGTCGGTTTTTTTATTCAGCGTTCCTGCTCCATCGCAATGGCGCGCGGAAACAGGATGTTGTTTTCCAGATGGATGTGCTGGTGCAGGTCAGCTTCAAAATCCGCCAAAGCTTTGTAAAGGGTATGGTAGCTAACGCAGGCATCGGGGGGCGGGGCGTAACCGTTACTGGCCAGCCGCATGGCGCGCAAGGCATTGCCTGCGGAGTCGTGCTCGTGTTCCATCATGGAGATTGGATTGCTCACACTCCCAAACGGGGGCGGCAAAACAGGCTCTCGCTGAATGACAGCTTCCTCCATTCGCACCATGTAGGGAAAGAGCACCATTTCTTCTTTCATCATGTGCATGGTCAGTTCCTGGGCCAGACCACAGAAGCTGGTGTGAACATCCAGCAGTTCGGGATGGTTCTTGCCGTGGACGGAGCAGACCTTGTCGAATAAAGGACCCAGGCGAGCAATCTCTTCGCGGGTGTACTTGTGATGAGTGTTTTTGCTGTGTGCGACCAAGTCGGCGAGCGGCTCCATTTGCCAGTTATGGGCTTCTTGCGCTACCAGCGCGGACTGCTCGGCGGCTTCCAAGGAATCCAAGACCTCCTCTATCGGGAGCTTCGCTTCGCGGCAGGCCTGTTCCAGGGATTTGTTGCCGCCGCAGCAATAGTCGATGCCCAGCTTTTCAAAGACCCGGGTCGCCGCAGGGTTTTCCAGGGCCAATTCCCGCACAGTTTTCTCAACGAATACGCTCATTGTGTTCTCCTCGCGGTTCGGGCTCATGCCTCTCGCCGCATTTGATGTTCTGAGATTAGCCGAGCAGCGGAGCCGTGCCGATGACTTTTGTCACGGCGATCACAAAGGGTGAAGATCGGTGAACCTCATCCGCGTCGGGGGTAGAAGAGAGAAGCGAAGGAGGACGGCCGGAAGATCCCAGTGCCGGGGAGTCACTCAGCAGAGCGTGTTTCGGCTTCCAGGTCATTCAAATTGCAGACGACCACACTGCGGCCATCGATCTTGATCATTCCCTCTGCTTGTAGCCGGGAGAGATTGCGGGAAACCAGTTCGCGCACCGTGCCAATCTGGGACGCCAGTTCCTGGTTGCTCACGGTCAGGGTGATTTCCACCCCCTCGGCAGTGCGCTTGCCTTCCTTTTGGGCGAGACGTAATAGGAAGGACGCGAGCCGATGGCGGACTGTGGTGAATGAAAGTTCCTCGATAATGCCGACAAGCCGCCGCAGGCGAGCACCCACCACCCGCAGAACCTTCAGCGCGACTTGAGGATGCGCAAGACATAGCGCCTGAAAATCCTGTTTGCTAACAAAGAGGAGCGTGACATCGTCGATGGCGGCTACCGATGCCGGGTAGTTTCCTCCGTCGAAGACTGGCAGCTCCGCAACGGAACTGCCCGGCCCATCGATGCTGAGTACCTGCTCTCGTCCGCTTGCCGAACTCTTGAAGATGCGGATGTGCCCGGATTCGACCACATACAGTCCCGCACAAGGTTCACCCTCGCCGAAAACGGTTTCGCCCGCGGAGAAATGGCGCGGCACGGCACGAAGGGCCAGGAAACTCAGTTCGGCCTCCGCCAGCCCAGAGAAGATGTCCACCTTCGCTAATGTCTGACCGTGATTGACCTTGATTTCCGGCACGGTCGTGATTGTACCGGATTGGACCGAGGGAGAAGATAGCGGCGTCTCGGCGTACGCTCGCGATGATCGACCCTGCCCTGGCAGATCCAACTCCAAGAATTTAAGAAATGGAACACCATGAAGAGGTACGCCTTTTCGGGTGCTGGCGGAGGTGACCCCAAGGAATTTAAGATAGGACACATCATGAAATAGAAAGGCGAGATTCGATGACTCCCGTAACCTCGGTAAACTCCGCGCCGCATCATATTTCCATCCAGCCCCTCACACCCGACGAGCTGCGCAAGATCGACGCCTACTGGCGCGCGGCCAACTATCTTTCCGTCGGCCAGATCTATCTGTACGCCAATCCGCTTCTCCGCGAACCGCTGAAAATCGAGCACATCAAGCCGCGACTGCTGGGACACTTTGGGACGACGCCCGGTCTGAACTTCATCTACGCCCATTTCAATCGCCTGATTAAGAAAGACGATCTGAATGTCATCTACCTTGCTGGCCCGGGCCACGGCGGGCCCGGACTGGTCGCGAATACATACTTGGAGGGTACCTACAGCGAGTTCTATCCCAACATCACTCAAAACGAAGAGGGCCTCCAGAAGCTGTTCAAGCAGTTTTCTTTTCCCGGAGGAATTCCGAGTCATGCGGCGCCCGAAACTCCGGGCTCTATCCACGAAGGCGGAGAACTGGGTTATTCGATCATGCACGCTTGCGGCGCGGTGTTCGACAACCCGGACCTGCTCGCATGTTGCGTAGTGGGAGACGGCGAGTCGGAAACGGGGCCACTGGCTACGAGCTGGCATGGCAATAAATTCTTGAATCCGGTACGGGACGGTGCCGTGTTGCCGATTCTTCATCTCAATGGCTACAAGATCGCGAATCCAACCGTGCTTGCTCGAATGAATGATGAGGAACTCACCCATTTCTTCACCGGCTACAGTTGGAAACCCTATTTCGTCGAGGGGCACGAGCCCGAAGCGATGCATCAACTCATGGCCGCAACTTTGGACACGATCGTAAACGAAATTCGATCGATTCAGGGCGCCGCTCGTCAAAACAACGCTCGGAGTGGGGGAGATTCGAGCCTGCCAGCCTGGCCGATGATAATCTTGCGCAGCCCGAAGGGCTGGACGGGACCGAAAGTGGTCGATGGAAAGCCCGTAGAAGGCACATGGCGCGCGCATCAAGTGCCGGTGGCCGACCTGCAGTCGAAGCCGGAACATCTGAAGATCCTGGAAGACTGGATGAGAAGCTATCGGCCCGAGGAATTGTTTGACAAGAACGGCCAGTTGATTCCCGAACTCGCGGAATTGGCTCCCAAGGGCGAGCGCAGGATGGGAGCGAATCCACATGCCAACGGCGGCGTGTTGTTGCGCGATTTGGTCATGCCGGACTTTCGCAATTATGCCGTTAGCGTTTCCAAACCCGGCACGCAGAATGCGGAAGCCACGCGTGTCCTCGGCGGATTTTTGCGCGACGTGATGAAGCTGAACGCCGACTCCAGGAACTTCCGCGTCTTCGGCCCGGATGAGACGGCCTCAAACCGCCTGGATGCTCTCTACGAGGTCACCGACAAGCTATGGATGGAGCCGATCCTCCCGGTTGACGAACATCTCTCGCAGCGCGGTCGCGTACTGGAGATGCTCAGTGAGCACATGTGCCAAGGCTGGCTGGAAGGTTATTTGCTCACGGGGCGTCATGGCTTCTTCTCCTGCTACGAAGCGTTTATCCACATCATTGATTCCATGTTCAACCAGCACGCCAAGTGGCTGAAGGTTACCCGCGAGATCGAGTGGCGGCGTCCGATCGCGTCCCTCAACTACTTGTTGACTTCGCACGTATGGCGGCAGGATCACAACGGATTCACTCATCAGGATCCCGGCTTCATCGATCATGTGGTGAATAAGAAAGCTGACATCGTTCGCGTTTACCTTCCGCCCGACGCCAATTGCCTGCTTTCCGTCGCCGATCATTGTCTGCGGAGCCGCCATTATGTCAATGTGATTGTCGCCGGCAAGCAGCCCGCGTTGCAGTTTCTCGACATGGAGTCGGCCATCGAACACTGCACTACCGGGATTGGCATTTGGGAGTGGGCAAGTACAGACAAGGGGGCCGAACCCGATGTCGTGATGGCCTGCGCGGGTGACGTCCCCACGCTCGAAACCTTGGCGGCGGTCGATCTTTTGCGGCAGCATTTTCCCGACATCAGGATTCGAGTGGTGAACGTTGTCGATCTGATGACCATTCAGCCCTCGAACGAGCATCCGCACGGCCTCTCCGATCTTGATTTCGACTCCATGTTCACCGTGGATAAGCCGATTATCTTCGCCTATCACGGTTATCCGTGGTTAATTCACCGCCTCACTTATCGACGGCACAATCATGACAATCTCCATGTTCGGGGCTACAAAGAAGAGGGCACGACCACTACGCCGTTCGACATTACGGTAATGAACGATCTGGATCGCTTCCACCTGGCTGGGGATGTGGTGGATCGTGTTCCCAGACTGCAGAAAGTCGGGGCCCACTTCAAGCAGTTGCTGCGCAACAAGTTGGTCGAGCATAAACAATACATTCGCGAACGCGGAGATGATTTGCCGGGAATCCGGGACTGGACTTGGCCTTACTGATGAACGTGCTTGTTCTCAACTCCGGCTCCAGCAGCCAGAAGAGCTGTCTCTACGAGATTGGGAATACACTCCCAGACGATCCACCGGGTTGCATTTGGGAGGGTAAGATCGAGTGGGCCGATGACAAGGCTGAGTACTCGATAAAGAACTCCCATGGAGTTTTCCGAAAGGACCTGGCATCGGTGGGCTCTCGGGGGGAAGCCATCGAGCGCTTGCTCCAGAGCTTGTGGAGCGGCGAAACGCAAGCGATTTCCGGTCCTTCCGATATCCATGTTGTGGGACACCGGGTGGTGCACGGCGGTCCGCAACATTTCGAGCCCTCGGTTGTTACCGCTGAGGTCAAGTCGGCGATCGAAAGGGTTTCCGTCTTTGCGCCTCTCCACAATTGCGCCGAACTGCAAGGCATGGAGATTGTCGCAAGATTATTAGGTTCAGTGCCGCAGGTCGCGGTCTTTGACACTGGTTTCCATCGCACGATGCCTTTATCGGCGGCGACGTATCCCGGCCCTTACGAGTGGTTCGAGCAAGGGATTCGCCGCTACGGATTCCACGGGGTCAATCACCAATATTGCGCGCAGCGTGCGGCGCAGTTGCTGGGCAAAAATCTGAATTCCCTGAAACTCGTGACTTGCCACCTCGGGAATGGCTGCTCTTTGGCGGCGATTCGCGAAGGTCGAAGCGTGGATACGACCATGGGCTTTACCCCGCTGGAGGGTCTCATGATGGGCACGCGCTCGGGTTCGGTGGATCCTGGCATCCTTACCTATCTGATACGACAGCGACAATTCTCCGCCCCGCAACTTGACGAGGTGCTGAATCAGAAGTCGGGACTACTCGGCGTGTCGGGAATTTCCAGCGATATGCGGCAGATTCTTGCCGCCAGCAAGGACGGCAACGAACCCGCAAAACAGGTGCGTGCAAAGCTGGCGCTTGAAATCTATGTCCATCGCTTGCGATCGGGAATCGGCGCCATGATTGCCGTGCTGGGCGGAGTCGATGCTCTCGTATTCACCGCAGGAGTCGGCGAAAACTCACCCGAGGTTCGTGCTGCGGTGTGTGACAATTTTGCGTTCCTTGGTTTGCGGCTCGACCAGGAGAAGAACGCACAATCGCCTTTGGACAAGGATATCTCTGCCCCGGATGCGATTGTCCGCGTCCTGGTTATTCACGCACAGGAGGACTGGATGATTGCTCGGGAGTGCTGGAATCTCGTGCAAACGGCCACAATACGCGTGAGTCACTGACGTTAGCCGATCAGAAAAGCAGCAGCTCTGCAAACTTCTCTAGTTTGCAATCCGGACTGCCCGGACTCGGCAAAACGAGTTAGCGGTTCCTCCAGTCCATTCATGCCTCGTTACTCAACAGAACCAAGGCTCACTAGAGCCAAGGCTCACCAAGTCTCCGGTCGCCGATGGGTTTGTTGGCTGCGCCTCGATCGGACTTCGCCGCTGTGCTCGGGAGAACGTTGGCGGTTTCCGAAAAATGTGACTGTGATCGATCCTTTGGCCCCTGACGATCTTGTGACCTCTTGTTTACGCCTGCTTGACAACACTTTCCCCCCCGCTTCGTAAGCTGCCCTCAGTACGCCGAAATGTGATTGCGATCACACGCGCTTGTGACACTTGCCGCTGCAAACTTGCAGAACCGCCCGGATAATGCGCGGAATCGGGAATCAACAATCGGGAATCAACAACTGGAGTGAATGACCATAACTTCGACCGCCAAGGAGGCGATCAATGGATACACGGCATAGGGTGACCCTGCTTTTTGTTTTCGTCCTCACGTTCATGGTGCTGACCGGAGGCAGTTATGCAATCCCGGCTTTCTCACGCCAGTACGGCACTTCGTGCAGCACCTGTCATGTGGACTTTCCCAAGCTCAACGATTTTGGCAAGGCATTCAAAGACGCCGGATTCAAGTTTCCTAAAGATGACGAAACCTTTATTAAGGTACCCCCGGTAATGCTGGGAGCGCCGGCGCAGAAGGAGTTATGGCCGCATACCATATTTCCGGGCACTATCCCGGGGATGCCGCAGATTGGACTGCGGTTTAATCAGTTTTTCCAATACACCAGCGGCAACGCCAACAATTACTACCAGGTCCCTCTAGGAACGTCGCCCGGGGCGGCACTGTCCCCGACTATTCCGCGCACCGATTTTGAAGCGGGCTTCTTCAGCATCTTCATGGCGGGAAATTTTGGCAGCGATATTGCGTTCTGGGTGGATGACGATCTGAGTGTCTCCGGGCTTAACGCTAATGGCGCTCTCGGCGACGGTTATCTGCGCTTCGTCAACCTTGGACGATTCTTCAAGCTACCCACCGACGCATTCACGGTGAGGGTGGGGCAGTTCGAGCTTGACTTGCCATTTACGCAGGCCCGGTCGATCAATATCAGTCCATACGACATCTACACCGAAGCGAACATCGGTTCGAGCAGTCAGAACGTGAACAACCAGTTTTCCATGCAGGATGCTGCCCAGGGAATCGAATTCAGCGGAGGCCATCAATATGGCGGCTACCACTACTCGTTAGCGATTGTGAACCAGAACACAAGCGGCGGAGCCACCTCGCCAGCGACCAATGTCTCCTCGCCCGCGGGCTTTTTCTCCGACTCTAACTACAAAGACATCTACGCCCGGGTTTCTTACCGCTTCAATCTGGAGAAGGACCCGGCGAGCCGCCACGATATTCAGGCGGCTGGCGCCACCGGACCGCGCGATCATACCTACCTCAGTTTGGGGTCCTTTTATTATGAGGGTCGCTCAGTGCAGCGCTTCAGTTCAGAAACAGCCAGCGTGCTGACTGCGCGCGAGCCCTTCTACCGCGTTGGCGGGGACTTCAGCTTCAACTATCGTGCGTTCAATCTGTTCGGTCTATACATGTATGGCCACGATCAGGATCAGGTGTTGAACCCCACCTTGAGTGGATTTGTTCCCGGCAGCGCCGCCAAGTTCAATGGCGGCTTTCTTGAGGCCGATTATCTCGCGCTGCCCTGGCTGATGGCGATCATGCGTTACGACCGCGTCCAGTCCTCGGGGGATTTCCTGAACGAGGCTGGCTCGTCGAATTATTACTCGCCGGTGGGAAGCACGCGCGACCGGGTCACGCCCGGTGTTCAGTTCCTGATTCACGCCAATATCAAGGCGTCGTTTGAGTACCAGTTCCGTCCGCAACAAGCCCTCACCTACGACCAAAATGGGAAGCCGTTGAACCCATTTCGTACGAACACCGCCACCGGCGCCTTGGAATTCGTATACTAAGGACCGCGACTTCTTACAACGAGTGATGTGCTAGGAAAAGAGGAGAGAACAATGAAAAGCACTTTAATGATGGTGATGGCAGTGGTAGCCATGATGAGCCTGACCGCCAGCGCAGGCACGATCAGCGGAAAAGTATCGGGCGTCGCTGGTGAGTCCGTTGTTTATGTGGAAGCACCCGCAGGCAAGACCTTCCCCGCTCCCACGCAGCAGCCGGTGATTGACCAGAAGGGTTTGATGTTCCAGCCCCATATCGTGGTGGTGCAGCAAGGCACGACTGTGCAATTCCTGAACAGCGACAAAGTCGCCCACAATGTGTTCTGGATTTCGGTTGGCGGCAACAAGAAACTCGGCCACAACCTGGGCACTTGGCCGCAGGGCGAAAAGCGCCCCTTCAAGTTTGACAATCCTGGCGCAGTGCCGCTGCTGTGCAATGTGCACCCGGAGATGTCGGGCTATGTGGTGGTGTCGCCAACCCCCTACTTCACTCAAACGGATAAGTCGGGCGAATACAAAATCGAGAACATCCCCGACGGCAGCTACACCGTAACCGCGTGGCATGAAGGCGCCAAGAACCAGTCCAAGCCGGTCACCGTGGCGGGCGACAGCAAAGCGGACTTCACACTGAGCAAATAGGGAAACGGGGAGCGGGCGGCCACGTCCGCTCCACGCCATCTTCGAGTAGAATGCTTTCCATTAAACGAAGGTACTGGGAAGAGCCATTTTGCCAAAACGGTTCAAAGACAAGAAAGTGGACAGGGATTGGTTGAACACCAACTTTCCCTGCATGATGGCTTGCCCAGCCCATACCAACGCGGGCCGGTACGTGGCGCTCATTGCGGAAGGGCGATTTGAGGAAGCTTACAAGTTTGCCCGCGATCCTAACCCGCTGGCGAGCATCTGCGGCCGAGTCTGTGCCCATCCCTGTGAAACTGCTTGTCGTCGTGGCGACATCGATCGACCCATCGCAATTCGGGCTCTCAAGCGTTTTCTGACGGAGCGGCACGGCCCTGAATCCAAGCGTCCGGTCGACATCAATGCGGGACGGGGTCAGAACAGGCTGCCGTTCAAAGTCGCCGTGGTCGGCGGCGGGCCGGTAGGACTATCAGCGGCACATGACCTGGCTCTCATGGGTTACTCGGTCACGATTTTTGAAGCCGCTCCCGTCGCCGGCGGAATGCTTTACCTCGGCATTCCCGAATACCGCTTGCCTCGTGACGTGGTGGAAGCGCAAGTGCGAGAAGTCCTTGCGACCGGCGACATTACTCTTAAGCTCAATCAGGCAGCCGGACGCGACTTCCTAGTTTCCGACCTGCGCCACCAGGGCTTCGATGCGGTGCTGATCGCCGTGGGCGCGCATCGCAGCCGCGATCTCACCATCCCGGGAGTTGATCTGGATGGCGTTTACAAGGGCATCGATTTCCTGCTCAACGTGAATCTCGGCTACAAGTTCACCATCGGCAAGAAGGTGATTGTGATCGGCGGCGGCAACGTGGCCATGGACGTGGCGCGTTCGGCGGCTCGCGAAGTGGTCCGGCAACATGTCGCCGGAGTGGAAGACCTCGAGCCTTCGCTGGAAAGTGTAAGTGCCGTGGCCACGAAAGAAATGGTGGACGTGTCACTCTCTGCCCTGCGCTTGGGCGCGCAGGAAGTGCATCTCGTCTGCCTGGAAAAACGTGAAGAAATGCCGGCGGCGCTGGAAGAGATTGAAGAGGCCGAAACCGAAGGCATCATCATGCATCCCGGCCTTGGCCCCAAGCGCATGATCGGCAAAGACGGCAAGATTGTGGCGCTCGAGACGTTGCAGACGAAATGGGTCTTCGATCAGAACCGGCGCTTCAATCCCGCGTTCTATGAGGGCAGTGAAACACAGCTGGAGTGCGACACCATTATTATGGCGGTCGGCCAGGCACCCAATTTGGACTTTCTTAAGAAAGAAGACGGCGTGGAGCTGTCTCCCCGTGGGCTGATCGCGGTGAACCCGCAAACGCTGATGACCTCGGCGAACGGAATTTTTGGCGGTGGCGACTGCGTTTTCGGCCCGCGTCTGATCATCGATAGCGTGGCGGACGGCAAGCGCGCCGCGGTCGGCATTGATGAATTTCTCCGTGGCCAGAAACATCCAGAGCCTATCGTCGAAGTCGAGGTCTTCAAGCGCCACAGCATGCCGCTGGAGTTGTTGGACTTGGTTCGCCCGCCCATACCAATGCTGCCGCTGGAGCGCCGTACCGGCGTGACCGAAGTCGAGGTCGGCTACGACGCTCAGTCCGCGATGGAGGAAGCCCAGCGTTGCCTGCACTGCTGGGTAAACACGGTCTTCGAGGGCACCCCTGAAGACGGGAGCATGTGCATCCTGTGCGGCGGTTGCGTGGATGTGTGCCCGGAAAACTGCCTGCAACTCGTCTCACTGGATCGTATTCAGTTCGAGCCCGAAACCGTGCAGCAGATCCTAGAACATCAGGAATTGTTTGGCGTGGAACTCGACGAAGTGGCGGCCGACGAACTCGGCATCGTGACCGGGTCAGCCATGCTGAAAGATGAGACTCGCTGTATTCGCTGCGGGCTTTGCGCCGCGCGCTGTCCCGTCGGCACCATCACCATGGAGTCATACAACCTGGCTTCCGCCGAGAGAACCGGATTGATTTCGGTGGAATCCATTGATGGGCCACTCAGACCCAAATCGCCGGTCACGGCTGGAGGCCCGAGGTAAACCATGTCCGAAGAAAAACTAATCACGCCGGCGGAACCAGGCAACGAGTTCAACCGCCGCGCCTTTTTCGTGAAGCTGGGATTGGGATCGCTGAGCATCGCCGCTGCCGGCACGGCGGCATTCTCGTACCAGTTTCTCTCGCCGAATGTTTTGTATGAGCCCTCTCCAATCGTCAATGCAGGCCGGCCGGAAAATTATGCGGTCGATTCCGTGACGCTTGACGTGAACTCAGGAATTTATCTCATCCATGCCCAGGAAGGTTTTTTTGCGCTGAGCGCCGTTTGTACCCACCTCGGTTGCCTGACCGCGTGGAAACCTGAGTTGGGCATCATCGCTTGCCCTTGCCATGGCAGCAAGTTCAATCGCGACGGGGTTAAGATTGCCGGTCCTGCCCCCAGGCCGCTGCCCTGGCTGCAGACCTGGATCAGCGACGAGGGTGATCTGATGGTGGACCGTTCCATCACTATTCGTTCCATGCAGTTTGTGAGGGTGTGAGCATGGCGAAAACAATCACGAACTACTTCGAGGAGTTACGCGGCACGCGGGTCTGGCGCTCGGTGTTCCGCAGCGGGACCGGATCCAGCACTCTGCACCGGGCGCTCGCTGTGCAGCAGAACGTATTCCTGCACCTTTTCTCCACCAAGGTGCGGACCCGCATGCTGGGCTTGAGCACGACCTGGTATCTGGGCACCCTGACCTTCGGAACGTTTCTCATATTAGTAGCCACTGGCATTCCCCTGATGTTCTATTACCACCCCTCGGTGCCGCAGGCCTATGCCGACACTAAGGATCTGCAGTTTGTAGTTTCCTCCGGCTTATTTCTGCGCAACCTGCACCGCTGGTCTGCGCATGCCATGGTCTTTCTTGTGTTCGCGCATATGTTCAAGGTGTTTTACCGTGGCGCCTACCGACCGCCGCGCGAGTTCAACTGGGTAATCGGAGTCATTCTGCTGCTGATTACGCTCTTGCTCAGCTACACGGGCTATCTGCTGCCTTGGGATCAGTTGGCTTTTTGGGCGATCACGGTGGGTTCTAATATCGCTTCCGCTGTGCCGGTGATGGGCAATAAGGTCCACTTCCTAATGCTGGGCGGAAATGTGGTAAACGCCAATGCTCTGCTGCGCTTTTACGTGCTGCACTGCATGATTCTGCCCCTGGTTGCGATCCTTTTTGTCGCAGTGCATTTCTGGCGCATTCGCAAAGACGGCGGCCTCTACGCCCACCAAAGCGAGCCAAAAAAGCTCGCGGCTGAACCGGTTCCCGCCGCTGCGAAGGGGGGCCAATTCTAATGACCGATCCGAAGACCCCACCAACGACCGATCCGAAAGATTTCATAGCCGGCATGGACTCAAATGCCCGCAAGTCGCCGACACGTGTTGTCTTTGTCACCAGGCGCACCTCGGCGCAGGTCAAGGTTACGGACGAAGATCAGGTGCAGACGTATCCGGAGGTCCTCTTCCGCGCCATCGTCGCCATCGAGGTGCTTACGATCGCGCTAGTGGGAGTGGCTCTTCTGTTCAACGCACCCCTTGAGGGCATTGCCGATCCCTCGCATACGCCCAACCCCGCCAAGGCGCCCTGGTACTTCCTCGGATTGCAGGAAATGTTGCACTACTTTCCTCCGGTGGTCGCGGGGGTGCTGGTTCCCACTCTGGTTGTGATCGCGCTTATTGTGATTCCGTATTTCAACATCAACGTCGAGGCCGAAGGTTTGTTCCTGAAGGATCGCAAGCGTCGTCTGCTTATTTTTTACCTCGCGGCGGCTGGGCTTTCTCTATTCTTGTTGCTGTTTGACGTTTACGTGGCGCTCGTACCCACCCTGATCGTCGCCGGGTTCATGGTGCTGGCGGCGCAAAGTTCTCCGCAGTCGAGTTCAGCTTTCCGGCGCGGCCTGGCTGCGAAACCGCTTTCCTTCTGGATCATGACCTGGTTTCTGTTGGAACTCGCGGTGCTCACGGCGGTTGGCACTTTCTTTCGCGGCCCAGGTTGGTCCTGGGTGTTGCCCTGGAGGAGCTAATTGCGAACATCGAAGAACGTGTTGTCTTCCCTGTGGCAGACGTTGTTCGGCCATCCCGTTCGCGCTTTTGGCGTGGTCAGCCTCTTGCTATTGATTTCGCTGGCCATTGCACCGGCCAAGAACCACTTCAGCGAATGGCGTCACTACCAGAAACAGTATCTGGCGCTGGTTCGGGGCCGGGGAGACGCCGTCACGCTGCAGCGGCACTTCCACGACGGGATCCAGCAGATCTGGCTTCCAGGGCTTGGAGTCGTAGATCGCTGCACAACCTGCCACGTCGGATTGAAAGAAGCCAGTCTTGCCGATGTCAGCACACAGCCGTTCCGCGTGCACCCGGTAATCCCCCACACGCTTGACCAGTTCGGCTGCGTGATGTGTCACCGTGGACAAGGCCCTGCGACCACCGTCGAGGAAGCCCATAGCAGCACGCTGGCGTGGGAGCAGCCGATCTTGCCGGCACGTTACGTTCAATCTTCCTGCGGCCAATGTCATCGCGCTCCTCTCACCGGCACACCGCAGCTGAACTTGGGACGCAATCTGCTGGCGCGATATGGCTGTGTGCATTGTCACACCATCAAACTACCCGATGGCAGCGCGATCAAGCCGACCGATGATCCGCCTTCGCTGGAGCACGTAGCCGACAAGACCACGCGGGAATGGATTTATGCGTGGTTGAAGGATCCGCAGGCCTACGCCGTCACGGCGACGATGCCGAATTTCAAGTTGAGCGATCCAGACGCGCGCGATATTTCGGCATTTCTCATCGCCAAAAGCACACCCATCCCCGGAGATACGGCGCCCGGCACCAACAGTGAGAAGGCGCCCGATCCGACGGCGGGAGCCAGCTTGTACGGAGAGTCATTCTGCGCCTCCTGCCATGCCGTGCAGAACGCCGCCGGAAACGTGGTGGGCGGCGATGTGGGTCCGGAGCTGACCCGGGTGGGCAATAAGGTGAAGCCGGAATGGTTGCGGGCATGGTTGCGCAACCCGCGTATCTACGATGCGGGAACGGCCATGCCGCACTACCGTCTCACCGATCCGCAAGTTTCCCTGCTCACTGCTTTCCTCGGAAACAAGACTGATTCCGATCTGCTGGCCAATGTCCACCTCGACGCCCCCACGCCGGAGCAGATTGCGCACGGCAAACTGCTGGTGACCGAGTACGGCTGCGCCTCATGCCATGATATCGGCGGCATCAAGAAGCCGGATAACTTTGCTCCGGAATTGACCCGCATCGGGAGCAAGCCGCTCACGCAGATTATTTTCTTGTCCGGAATGACGCACGCGATACCAGATTACATTGCGGCCAAGATCCGGCAACCGCGTTCGTTTGGAGCGGCACTGAAGATGCCGCAGTTCAGCCTCGCCCCCGCGCAAATTGATGCTTTGACGACTGCACTGCTCTCGCTCACGGACCGTGCACATGACTTGCCATTGGCATTGACCGTGCCGACGAAACCGCCTTCGAATTACCAACCTGCAGGGAAGGCCGGACAGCTCATGTCGGACCTGGCCTGCTTCAGTTGCCACGCCATCAACGGTCGCGGCGGCGACATGGCTCCCGACCTCACCTGGGAAGGTAGTTCGGTGCAGCGGCAATGGCTGCAGGCATTCCTGAAGAACCCTGGCACACTGCGTCCCGCGCTGATCCGCCGCATGCCGAAGTTCAACCTCTCGGATTCTGAGGTCACGGAACTCACCGACTACGTCATGACCGTTTATCAGACTCCGGCATTCGACCGCGACTCGATGCCGTCCAGTGGGTATCCGCCGGCTCAGGTGGAGCAGGGGAAACAGCTTTTCTATTCCAAATATGCCTGCCAGTCTTGCCACATCATTGATACTAAGGTCGACAAAGGCTACATCGGACCGACGCTTACGCAAGTCGGCTCGCGCCTGAGTGCTGCGTGGATTTACCACTGGCTGAAAGACCCACAGACCATGCGGCCCGGCGCCATCGAACCGAACCGCCACATGGACGACGAAGATGCCCGCGCTCTGACCGCATTCCTGATGACGCTCAAGGGCTCCAGCAAGCATGAGGCGAAAAAATGAACAGATACTGGCGGACGCTCTTCGTAGTCTCTCTCACTCTGCTAAGTGCAGCGTGCACCCGCAAGCCGGGATCAGCCTCCGCTCCAAAACCCACAGGGTTTGGCGCCGCACTTGTAGAGTCGGGTGGGGGCAAGCAGATCGGCGCAACGGGCATGGTCCTCGCTCAGCCCCTAGTCGTGCAGGTCAACGATGAACAAGGGACGGCCGTAGCCGGAGCACTGGTCGAATTCAGCGCGCCCGCAAGCGCCAGCTTTGACCCTCCGAGCGGCCTAACCGATTCCAGCGGACAGCTCAGCACGAACGTCGCTCTTGGCAGCATGGCAGGCCGATATCAACTTACCGCGCACACCTCTACGAAAGCTCAGAAATCAGTCGAGCTGAAGATTGAAGAAATTGCCTTGGGATATCAGCAGCAGGTGGGATACCAGCTCGACAATAAGTATTGCGCGCGCTGCCACAATCCGGAGTCCACGGCGGAGCGTGTGTCCAATTACGACAATCTTGAGGTCAAGCCGCACCCCTTCACCGAGGGCGACACACTAAATAAAATGAGCGATGCCGAACTGACAGCCATCGTCAGTCACGGCGGACCCGCACTCAACAAGTCTGCATTGATGCCCCCTTACGGCTATACTCTCAGCAAGACAGAGATCGAGGCGCTGATTTCTTACATCCGCCTGATCTCCGATCCTCCCTATCATGCTTCCGGAATGGTCTATGCACAAAAGTAGGGCCGGTTGGCTCGGTCTTGTTCTTTTTGCTGCCAGCGCCTCGCTTGCTCAAGTTGTATCGCCGGTGGAAATCAAAGACCCTGCATTGCGCGCCCTGCAGCAGCAATACATGGACGACTTGAGTCGGGCAGGCCAGGACATTCTGGCAACCCAGTTCGATTATCCGTTCTACCTCAGCCGCAAACTCGACCTCGACCAGCCACAGCAACAAATCGCGGACCAGTCATCCATTCGCTTCGACACCTATAGCGGCAAGACTGTGCTCGCGATCACGGGCAACTACTATGCAGCTTACTCCGCGCAAAAGATCAATGCCGAACAGCGGGCCCGGAGCACCTTTCTCAACGTGGTGATGCCGATCCTGAAAGCCGTAGTGCCCCGCTTTCAGAACAACCAGCATGTTCAAGGGTACGCGGTGGAGATTTCGCACCACATTATGGGGAAAGTGATGGGAGTCTCCATGGAGCGCCCGGAAAACCTGATGGTGTTTCTGCCGCGGAGCGGCGCTCTCAAGCTTCTTGCCTCCAGGGATGAGACCTCACAGCAGGCGGCGCTGTTGCAGGGACAGGTGTTTCTCAATGCGCAACCCATCTCAATTTGGCTCAACGAAGCGGGGCCCCCGGTTGCGGCGAATGATCACGCCGATGACCCTTCCGCCAACGCTCAATCGGATCCAGCTCAAACTGGAGCTGAACTCGTTCCGGCAGGCAACGGCAGCGGACCGCCGCCAAGTGCGCCCTCTACTCCTCCGAGCCCGCTGAAACCGAAAGAACCGCCAGCGCCCCCGCCCCGCGATACTTCGACACAGGCGCTGGCTGCGGTGCAACTCTCCAATCAGCCAGTGGTCGATCAGCTCGTAAAAGAGCTGGAGTCGCAGGCCCACTTCGTTTCCTACGCGCCGCCGAAATTCGTGGCTTTCCGTCAGGGAATCTATCTTGAGCTCTCACTAAATTCCACTTTGCCGGCGTCGGCCGCGGGATCGCGCTACAAGCTGGCAGCGACGGCTTTCGATGACCACGTTGCCCACCTCATCCGTCCGCTGCTGGCCTATTTCAAGGATGCGCAAGAGTTTGACGGGATCGGCTTTAGCACGAACATCCACCTTGCCGGCAAGTCAGCCGCCAGCGCATCCGAAGCCGTGGAATTCTTCTTTCCGCTTTTCTCTCTGCGCTGCTACGAGAAGTACGATTGCACCGGCCAGCAACTTCTGGACGCGGGAACCGTACTAATCAATGGCGAACGTGTGGCCCTCGATCTGCAAATTGCCGAGGGCGGTTCCAGCCACTGAGATGCTTTACCCTGGCGCTTGTCATAACTTGCGGAATAGGCGTACATACTGGACGGCATTGACCTCCTGCATATTCCCTGGGCCAAGCCTGACAGACTTGTCACACCCTTACAGGCGGCGAAGGTCAGAGGGTTAATTTCGCTGCCCCTGAGGCGAATCAGCAGCTGCATCACGATTACAAGCACGTGTGACCGGGATCACAGAACCTCCGCCTTCAAAGGCTTCAATATTGCAGTTTGTGGGTGTATTCTCTTTGCGATGTTGGGTTAACGAATACTTGAATGGAGCTTGCAGATGAAGAGAATTGACGTCCTAGTGATTACCATCGCAACCGCATTGGCTGTTGTTCTCAGCCTTCCCCTATCGGCGCATGCGCAAAGCGGAGCCGACCTCTTCAAATCAAAATGTGCCGCCTGCCATGGTGCTGACGGAAGCGGTTCGGCGATGGGGAAGAAAATGGGAGCCCACGACTTCACGACTGCCGAGGTGCAGAAACTGTCGGACGCGGAGCTCACAGGGATCATCACGAACGGCAAGAACAAGATGCCCCCGTACAAGTCTCTGAAGCCGGAAGACGTTAAGGGACTGGTGGCTTATATCCGCACTCTGAAAAAATAGTCCTGGCTGGTTCTTGCTATCAAGATTAGGGATTGTCCAGCGCGGCGGATGATCCGCGGCAAGGGTGGAGTGTGTCTACGCGGCCACGCATTGAAGATAAGGAGAGTAGCGGTTTCAAATGAATCTGCGAGAACGCATCCGAGACTGGTCGCAGCCAATCTATTTTCTGGGGCAGAATCCCGTCACCCTTACGGGTGCCGTGGTCACGACGAGCGCGGCGCTTACCACCATCGCCTTCTGGTTCTATGAGATCTTCTTGCCGGGGCCGCCGCATCCCTATATTGGCCTTCTGGTCTTTCTGATCCTCCCGGGCATTTTTGTACTCGGCCTGTTGCTGATTCCAATTGGCATCTGGCTCCGGCGACGAAGTCTGCGCGAGAGCGGGAAACTGCCGGGGGTTTACCCCGCCATCGACCTGGGGCTGCCCGTGGTACGGCGTACCTTGGAGTACGTGGCAGTGGCGACCATGCTCAACGTCCTCATTTTTGGGACCGCATCGTACCGCGGCGTACAGTACATGGATTCAACGAGTTTCTGTGGGACGACCTGTCACCGCGTGATGGATCCCGAGTATACGGCCTATCAGAATTCTCCACATTCGCGTGTGGAATGTGTCGATTGCCATATCGGACCCGGAGCGGGGTGGTTTGTGCGATCGAAGCTTTCCGGTCTGCGGCAGGTGTTCGCGGTAACATTCCACACTTATTCGCGCCCCATTCCTTCACCGGTAAAGTATCTCCGCCCGGCGCGCGAGACCTGTGAGCAATGTCACTGGCCGCAGCGCTTTACCGGCGACAAGTTCCTGGTGAATACCAGTTACAAGGACGACGAAAAAAACACGCCTCAGACGGACGTGTTGCTACTGAAAGTGGGAGGACACACGTGGCAGGGTTCGGTCGGCATCCACGGGCGCCACCTCGCCGACATGGCGCGCATCCGCTACATTTCGACCGACACCGAGCGCCAGACTATCCCGGTCGTGGATTACACCGACGATCAGGGAAAGACCACCGAATTCATTTCCAGCGATACCAAGCCAACCAAAGAACAATTGGACAAGGGCGAGCATCGCGTGATGGATTGCGTGGATTGCCACAACCGGCCTACGCACGCTTTCGACATGCCCGAAAGCGCAGTGGACAAGCAAATGTCGCTCGGGCGTATCAGCCCGGAGCTTCCCTTCATCAGGAAAAAGGCGGTCGAGGTTCTCAAGGTGGATTATCCCACCCGCGAGGTGGCACAGCAGCGCATCACTGGCGAAATCAACAATTTCTATCGGACAAATTACCCGCAGATCTACGTGACGCGGCGCACGGTGGTGCAGCAATCGGGCGAGGAGGTGGCGAGGATCTACCTGCGCAACATCTTCCCCGACATGCGTCTGAACTGGGGCACCCACCCGAATAACATTGGGCACAATGATTCGCCGGGCTGCTTCCGCTGCCATGACGGCAGTCATACCAGTGCCGATGGCCGGACCATCACCAATGATTGCAGTGCGTGCCACAACCTGCTGGCGGTTCAGGAGGAAAACCCGAAAGTGCTTACGGATCTTGGCATGAAGTAAGCATTGCCGAAAGTTTGACATGGCCGAAACAAAAGTTGTGCGAAGGAAGTTTTGTGCTGGTCTGAGAATTATCGTCGCGACGCTCGTCGCCACGGTTTTCTTCCTTCTGTTTTCGGGGAGCCCCGGACGCGCCGCCGACCAGCCTGGGGCGGAATGTCTCGCGTGCCACGGCGATAAGACTATGAGCACGACGCGGGCCGGCAAAACGGTTTCGCTGTACGTGGACGGGAAGAAATTTGCGACTTCCGTACATGGCAGCTTTGGGTGCACGGGCTGCCACGCCGACCTGGAAGGAAAAGATCTGCCGCACGAAACGCCGGCGCGGGTAAAGTGTGGTACGTGCCACGCGACCGAACAGGAGCAACATGCCCGGTCGCTCCACGGGAAGGCGGTGGCGCGCGGCGATGCGCTGGCACCCCGCTGTGTGAGTTGTCACGGGAACCACGACATCTCTCCGGTGAAGGACCCGCGGTCAGCGGTGGCGCCGATGAAAGTGCCCTTCGTTTGCGGCCAGTGCCATCGCGAAGGAACTCCGGTTTCGCGCAATCGCCCTATTCCCCAGGACAATATTTTGGAGAACTACTCCGAGAGCATCCACGGAGAGGCATTGCTGAAGAAGGGACTGTCGGTGGCCCCGACCTGCGCCACTTGCCACACCCCGCACTTGATATTGCCGCATACCGACCCCGCTTCCTCGATCGCTCGCCGGAATATTGCCGCCACCTGTACAAAATGCCACTCGCAAATCGAAACCGTCCACCGCAAGGTTATTCGCGGAGAACTCTGGGAAAAACAGGCCAACGTCCTGCCCGCCTGCCCGGACTGCCATCAGCCGCATAAGATCAGGAACGTCTTCTATGCGCAGGGTATGGCCGATGCGGACTGCATGCGTTGCCACGCGGACGAGAAGTTGCGTCGCGCGCGCGACGGAAAATCCATGTACGTCAACGGCACCGAGGTGAACCATTCGCGTCACAGTGAGGAACCCGGCAGGCTTCGGAACGTTGCCTGCAGCCAATGCCACTCGGAGGTCAACGCCTCCCGTGTGCGGCCTTGCGAGACGATCATCCACGCGGTTGACTGCACCGCTTGCCACGATGAAATTGGCAAGCAGTACGTTACCAGCATCCATGGACAACTGAACGGCAAGAACGATCCGAATGCCCCGACCTGCAAGGAATGCCATGGCACGCATGGCATCCTTGGCAAACAGGATCCGCTGTCGTCAACCTTTGCGACGAATGTTCCCGCGCTGTGCGCGCGCTGTCACCGCGAGGGCCAGAAGGCTGCGGTGCGCTACACCGGACTGCAGCACGAAATCATCGGTAACTACACGGAGAGCATTCACGGAACTCTACTGAAGAACGGCCTGACGGTGACGGCGACCTGCACCAGCTGCCACACCGCTCACCAGATCCTTCCCCGGACCGATCCGGCGTCGAGTGTCAACGCAAACAACGTGCCGACCACGTGCGGCAGGTGCCACCACGGCATCGAAGCGCAGTTCGAGAACAGCATCCATGCCAAGCGAGTGAGCGGGTTCAGCAAGCCACTTCCAGTTTGCAACGACTGCCATACCGCACATGCCATCCACCGCACGGATGAGAACAGCTTCCGGCTGAACGTGATGACTACATGCGGACGCTGCCACGAGCAGATTGCCGAGACCTATTTTGATACCTATCACGGGAAGGTCTCGAAGCTTGGGTACACGAAAGCGGCAAAATGCTATGACTGCCACGGAGCTCACGACGTGCTGGCGGTAGCCGATCCCCGCTCGCACCTCAGTCGGGCAAACGTTGCGGCCACCTGCGGGAAGTGCCATGCCGGCGCGACCCGGCGCTTCGCTGGATACCTGACCCACGCCACGCACCACGACCCGAAAAAGTACCCGTTCCTCTTCTACACCTTCTGGGGCATGACCATGCTGCTCTTGGTGACCTTCGTGGTCGGTGGCATGCACACGCTGCTCTGGCTGCCTCGAGCTTTCCAGATGCGCCGGGAGTTGCGCGCCGCTGAAGCGGAACACGCCGCAACGGAAACTCCCGCGAGCAAGGAGAGCCCCGATGCCTAAGGGCGAAGTTGCCGAACGCCAGTTCATCCGCTTCTCCCGGCTGCAGCGGATCCTGCACATCTGCATGATCGTGAGTTTCATGAGCCTGGCGCTGACGGGGTTGACCCTGAAGTTCTCCTACACGAAATGGGCCGCGGTGCTTTCTCATCTGCTCGGGGGATTCGAGAACGCAGGCTACATTCACCGCAGTGCCGCCGTCGTGATGTTCGGAGTTTTCATCACCCATCTGGTGGACTTGTACCGGTTGAAGAAAAGGGAGCACGGTACGTGGCGCGCACTGCTGCTGGGACCGGGCAGCATGATGCCTAACCGAAGGGACTTGGCTGAGCTGGTGGGCACGCTGAAGTGGTTTGTAGGCCTGGGCGAGCGGCCGGCCTATGGCCGCTGGACATACTGGGAGAAGTTCGACTATTTCGCCGTGTTTTGGGGGATCGCGATCATCGGTTCTACCGGCCTCACGCTGTGGTTCCCGGTGTTCTTCACACGGTTTATACCGGGGTCGTTCCTCAACGTCGCCACCATCATTCACAGCGACGAGGCGCTGCTCGCCACGGGCTTCATCTTTACCGTGCATTTCTTCAATACCCACTTGCGGCCCGAAAAGTTTCCCATGGACATCACGGTATTCACCGGGCGCATGGAGCTGGAAGAATTAAAAAGGGACAAGCCGAGGGAGTATGAAGCGTTGGTCGCCAGCGGAGAGCTGGAGGGAAAAATGGAGGAGGCTTATCCAGCGATCGTCACCCGTACGATTCGAGCCTTCGCCTGGGGAGCGCTGGCGGTGGGATTCAGCATTGTGCTGTGGATCATCTATGCGATGTTGTTCGCGTACCGCTAGAGCCGACTTGCGGTTGAATTTCGGAGAAGGGTGTTGAAATGCTCGCGACTCGGGTTGCCTTGGTTTACCTGACGTTGACTTTGGCTTCGGCTGCGGCTTCGCCCGCCGGAGACCAGGAATGTCTGGCGTGCCATGGCGAGGCGGGAATGAAGTCCGACGCCGGGAAGAGCATTTCGATTGACCCGGCCAAGCATGCCGCGAGCGCACACGGGGTTCTCGGCTGCAAGGACTGCCATACCGCCATCAAAGAGTTCCCGCATCCCGCCAAAATCGCCAGAGTACAATGCGCCACATGCCATGCGGACGAGGCCAAGTCCTTCCCCGCCAGCGCCCACTCCATCCTCGGCGAATCCGCCTGCGCTTCGTGTCATGGCAGTGTGCACGAACTCAGCACGGCGGAACAGCTGATTCCCGGAAAGTGCACGGAGTGTCATGCGCAGGAAGTGACGGACCTCAAATCCAGCATCCACGGGCAGGCCGCGAAAAACGGCGATCCCGACGCGCCCAAATGCGAGTCCTGCCACGGCCCCATCCACGCTGTGAAAGCCTCTAGCGAGGCGGACTCGACCGTTGCTCGTAAGAACCTGGCGGATACTTGCGCAAAATGCCATAGCGATGCGGGGTTCTTGTCGCGGCACAAAATTCCGGTGGCGCATCCGGTGGCTTCCTATAAGGCTAGCGTTCACGGGCGCGCGGTCGCGCTCGGCAAGGATGCGGCAACATGTTCCAGTTGCCATGGCAGTCATGACATCTATCCCGCCACCGATGAGCGATCCCGGGTCAATCACTGGAAAGTGCCGGAGACCTGCGCGCAATGCCACAAGGAAATCGCCCGGGAGTTCAATGAGAGTGTCCACGGGGAAGCGGTCAGGTCCGGCGTGCGGGATGCGCCCGTTTGCATCGACTGCCACGGCGAGCACCTGATCATCGACCCGAAGAGCCCGGCCTCGCCTTTAAATGCCGAGAATGTCTCCGCGCAGACCTGCGGGCGTTGCCATGGCGATCCCCGCCTGGCCCTGCGCTATGATTTGCCGGCGGATCGCCTGCCATCTTATGCCGGCAGCTATCACGGGCTGGCGCTGCAAGAAGGGAAAGTGACTGCGGCGAATTGCGCTTCATGCCATGGGGTGCACTCCATTCTCCGTTCGAGCGACCCGCGCTCGACCGTCAATGCCGCAAACCTAAGGAAAACATGCGGGGAATGTCACAAAGGCGTGGTCGAAGCCAAATTCACCATCGGTCCCGTACATGTGCAGACCGACGCGGGCCCGAATCACCCGGTGGTGCAGTGGATTCGCTGGACCTACTGGGTGCTGATCCCGGTGACGCTGGGCTTCATGCTGCTGCACAATTTGCTGGACCTGCTGAGCAAGCTGATCCGCCGCCGCCCGCGGAGGGAATCCGGCGAGATGGTGCTGCGGATGAACTTGTGGTTCCGCGTAGCGCACTGGGGCATCATGGTGAGTTTCCCGACGCTGGTGTTCACGGGATTTGCGTTGAAGTATCCGGAGAGCTGGTGGTCCAAGCCGCTGCAGCTCTGGGAGTCCGGTTTCGGCGTACGCGGCGGGCTGCACCGCACCGCGGCCATCGTCATGCTCCTGGCCACCGGCTACCACTTCGTGCATCTGGCGCTGAAGAAGCACGATCGCTCTTTCCTGTGGGCCATGCTCCCGACGATCAAGGACGCCAGCGACATGCTGCACGTCGTCCGCTACAACCTTGGCCTGACAAAACAGGAGCCGAAGTTCGCGAAGTTCAACTATGCGGAGAAGATGGAATACTGGGCCTTTATGTGGGGCACCGTCGTCATGGCCCTCTCCGGTTTCCTGCTGTGGTTCAACAATTTCACGCTGCGCCATTTTCCGAATTGGGTGACGAACGCAGCCACGGCCGTGCATTGGTATGAGGCGCTCCTGGCCACCTTCTCCATCCTCATCTGGCACTTCTATCTGGTGATCTTCGATCCCATGGTCTATCCGATGGATACTGCCTGGATCAACGGCAAAATCCCAGCCGACCATTACCGCCATTCCCGCCCGGAGTATCTGCGCGCCCTGGAACGGGCCGGACTGGTCGAGCTGCCGACCGATCCTGGCGAATATATGGATGAGCAGGGAACTGGCGGCTCTCCAGGCGACCACCTACCCGAGAAGAACTAGCACGCTGCGGGTAGCCAAGTATTTGTAGCGATTCCTTGGAGAGACTCATCTGGTTTCGTGCCTGCCGGATGGGGTACCCCCCTCCCCCCCCTTTTTTTCGGTATATTAGAATCATAGGGTTAGCGGGAGTTTCCTGCAAAGTATTCAGGAATAACGACTTACATGGAAAGTATTCCGGAATAAGGACTTAGCTCGATATCTGGCTCACCGTAGGATTTCTGCGGCGGGCTTGGCCTGAAATTTCGCGTTGTCAAAGAGCGCCGACTACTGGGGCTGGGGCGGCTTCGAGGGCCGTCTCCTGGGAGACTGGCACACCTCGGCCCTGACACACAGGTCGATTCCATTGTCGCCGACGGGCGGTTAGGTGTCTGTGATGGCGCGCACGGGGGGTTTGTGATGAAAAAAAGTCAAAGGCCCCGCCCAAGCGGATCTTGGACGGATTGGATAAGAGCGAAGGCTCGATTCGAACCCGGTAGTCTTGGTTTGAGGATCAAAGACGCTGGGAAGAAAGGAGTCTTGGCATGATGATTATAGGATGTGATTTCCATCCCAGCTGGCAGCAAATTGCGTGGCTAGACACGGAGACGGGGGAAACCGGGGAACAGAAGCTGGTGCATGCTTCGGGAGACGCCAAGAGGTTTTATCAGCAACTGGCAGCGCCGGTGCTGATGGGCATGGAAGCCACGGGCAACAGCCAGTGGTTCCTCGAACTGGTGCAGGATCTGGGGCAGGAGATCTGGATGGGGGATGCGGCACAGATCCGGGCCAGTTACGTGCGCAAACAGAAGACGGACAAACGGGATGCGGCGCACATTCTGAAGCTGGTGGTGGAAGGGCGGTTTCCGCGATTGTGGGCGCCCGATGGCGAGCAACGCGACCTGCGCCAGTTGGTGCTGCACCGGCACAAACTGGTGGAGATCCGCAGCCGGGTAAAGAACGAACTGCAACACCTTTCCATGAATAAGGGGATGCAGCGGAAGCACAAGTTGTGGAGCCAGACGGGACAGAAGTTGCTGCGCGAGCTGCCGTTGAAGCCTTGGGCCGCGTGCCGGCGAGAGGACTTACTCGGACTGTTGGCAATGTTGAACGAACAGATCGGGAAGTTGGATCAAGCGGTGCAACGGGCGGCAGAACAGCATGCGTCGGCGCGGTTGCTGATGACGCAGCCGGGAGTCGGTCCGAACACGGCGCTGGCGTACGTGCTGACGATCGGCGATGTCAGTCGGTTTGCACGCGGCAAGCAGGTGGCGAGTTATCTGGGGCTGATTCCGCGCGAGGCTTCTAGGCTGTGATCAGGGATTCCAAGGCAACGCGGTCGGGGATCACAAGCGTCGAGCCGCTCTGCTGGATTAGATGCTGCTTCTTGAAGCCCGCGAGAAGGCGGCTTACGGTCTCTCGCGAAGAGCCGATCATCTGTCCGATTTCTTCGTGAGTCAAGGCCAGCTTCATTTGGCTGGGATTTCTGGATGTGGTGTTTTGGTCGAGCCACCCCACGAGCAGTCGAGCCAGCTTTTCGCTGGCTGAGTCAGAAAGGATCAGGTCACGGATTTCGCGGCAAGTGGAGGCGTAATCCTGGCTGATGTGCTGCGTCACCCACAGGGCAAGCTCGCCGTGGAGGCGCATGAGGCGCAGCAAATCGGTTTGTCGTAGAAAGCTGACCTCGCACGGTTCCTGGGTCTCGGCCGTCGCTTCATACTGGCGTCCGGAAACTACCGCGGCGACTCCCAATGGGCAACCGGCTTCGACGATACGTAGAATGAGCGTTCTGCCGTCGCTGCCGCAGATGGAAAGCTTCACCCGCCCTCGACGCACGATGAACACTCCGCGCGGAGCCTGCCCTTCCGCGAACAAAACCGCTCCCGTGGGATAGGAGGTGGTCAGTGCTTCTTGTTCCAAGGCATCGGCTACGGCTGGAGGAAGATCGCAAAAGGTTCTGTCTGCTGGCGCAAGTCTCTGGGCGTTGTTTACGACATGTGTGGCCATGTGTTGCCTCCGCTCACAGGTACTTTGGCAAGTCCCTCGCCACTCTTCGCTGGCGGGGTAAGACTTCAGTGAAAGTCGTTTAAGTATAACAAAATAAGTTGGTTACTTTGACATTGTGAGATGCGACTAAACTTGCGTGCCCCCGGAGTCTTGCCTGAAAGTGGGTGCTTTCACACACCGATGTGTGATCTCCATCACCAGTCGGTTGGTTATATGACCAAAAAACACGATTCACGCTCGGCTGGTTGTGGCTTCGGATCGGCTCGGAGCAGGCTCGGGCTTCTTCGTCGGCTCTACGAAGTGCAAAAGGAATCGAGTTCTGGAGCATAGTTCTGGACCATAGCGCCCAAGGGCGACGAAAAGACGTGGCACTTACTGCGCGCCTGAAGGCATGCCCCTTCAAAGCTATGGCTCCTAATACTTCACAATCGACGCGAAGGATTCAGGGTCGAGCGAGGCACCCCCGACCAGCGCACCATCAATTTCTTCTTCCGACATCAGGGCATGGGCGTTCTCCGGTTTGACGGAGCCGCCGTAGAGGATTCGGAGCTTTTCGGCGAACTCCTGGCCGAAGGATTCGGCGGCTTGGGCTCGGATGATGGCATGGGCGTCGGCGGCCATCTGTGGAGTTGCGGTTTTGCCGGTGCCGATGGCCCAGACCGGTTCGTAGGCGACTACGAGTTTGACGGCCTTCTTGGCCGAGACTTTGTGGAAGGCGCGGAGACACTGGCGGCGAAGAACGTCGTCGGTGAGCCCGGCTTCGCGTTCTTCGAGGACTTCTCCTACGCAGACGATGGGGATGAGTCCGGCTTCGATGGCGGACTTGAGCTTGAGGTTGACGGTGTCGTCGGTCTCGCCGAAGTACTGACGGCGTTCGGAGTGTCCGATAATCACGTGGGTCACACCGACGGCGAGCAGCATGGCGGCGTTGATTTCGCCGGTGAAGGCGCCTTCCTTTTCCCAGTGGAGATCTTGCGCGCCGATGGCGACATTCGAGCCCTGGGCCGCACGGACCGCGGCATCAAGCGCAAGGTAGGTCGGGCAGACGACGATTTCGTCGCGGTCGTGGCCTTGGACCAAAGGAAGGAAATCGCGGAAGAAGTCACGGGCCTGGTCGGGGGTTTTGTACATCTTCCAGTTGGCGGCGATGAGCTTTTTTCTCATGAAGGACCTTTCTCGAAGATAGCGGAAGTTGCGGGTTGTTGCTGGGATAATTTTTCGGCGGCCCGGACGTAGGCTTTGCAGGTGCCACTGTCGAAGAGCACGAAACGGACGTGCTCTACATGGGCACAGGGCGGCAGAGCTTCGACAATGATGCGAACTGCGATTTCAGCGGCCTCCTGAACAGGATAGCCAAACGCGCCGGTCGATATGGAAGGGAAGGCCAATGATCGGACTCTGTGATCATCGGCGACCTGGACAGATTCGCGGTAGCAACTGGCGAGCGTTTCGGCCTCGTGCTGTTGGCCTCCTCGATACACTGGGCCGACGGTGTGAATGACATATTTGGCGGGCAAGCGTCCGCCGGTTGTGATGACAGCTTTGCCGGCGGGGAGGGTGCCGATCTTGGTCACGATGCGCCTGCACTCCTGGAGGATCGAGGGGCCGCCAGCGCGGTGAATCGCTCCATCCACGCCTCCGCCACCGACCAGAGAGGAATTGGCGGCGTTGACGATGGCATCGGTGGTCTCCTTGGTGATGTCGGCGGGGCCGAGGAGTTCGAGCGTCTTGCCGTTAGCGAAAGTCAGTCGGGCTGCGAAGTCGGACATAGCGGCCCCTACAGGGGCA
>Ga0209517_10001715_pt1 | contig 32344 bp, 26 predicted proteins | sample PeaSoiMetSII2010_FD_187695 | JGI IMG/M metagenome (GOLD analysis project Ga0209517, IMG submission 187695) | Peat soil microbial communities from Weissenstadt, Germany - SII-2010 (SPAdes) (version 2) | ecosystem: Environmental > Terrestrial > Soil > Wetlands > Peat | place: Germany... | reverse complement strand
AAGCGGCTCGACAAGATCAAGAAGATCCGCGACTCGAAAAAGAAAGCCAGCGCACAACCAGCCGCAGCCGCCGTTCCGGTAACGCCGGCAACGCCGGAAGCGGGGCCGGAAACACCGGCCTCGGCGCCGGTTTAGTTAGAACGGATCTAACAAATCGTTCTGGGTAGGTTTTGGGAAGGGCACGACTTTAGCGCCTGCCCTGAGCGGAGCCGAAGGGTGCCGCTCAGAGCCACAAGAAATGCGGGTTTTGGCCCCTGAGGGCCGGATGTCACGCCCCTCCGTTACGAATTCTTAGAAAGCAGGAGCACGATGGCAGAAGAAACAAAAGCACCGGCCGCGTCAAGCGGCGGCGATAGTCGTCCGGAGCGTAGTGAACGCCCCGAGCGCAGCGGGCCACGCGGTCCGCGCCCCGGCGGAGGGCCCGGTGGTCCCCGCGAAGGTGGCCGTAAGTTCTTCCGGCGCAAGAAGGTTTGCAAGTTCTGCGTCGAGAAGATCGAAGCGGTCAATTACAAAGATGTGCGTCTGCTGGCACAGTTCGTGGCTGAAAGCGGCAAGATCACTCCGCGCCGCCTGACCGGCGTGTGCACGCCGCACCAGCGCCGTCTGTCGAGGGCCATCAAGCAGGCGCGCAACATCGCCCTGCTGCCGTTCGCTGGACGTGCGCAGTAGTTTTAGCAGACAAAAGATCAAGGCTTCCCCTGCGAAACCCTGTGTCCCCTGTGGTTAGACAGATATTTACCACAGAGGTCACAGGGTTTCACAGGGGGAACCCAACCAAACGGAGTCATTCATGGAAGTCATCCTGAAAGAAGACGTGCCCAAGCTGGGCAACCGCGGTGAGGTGGTGAAAGTCGCCGAGGGCTACGGGCGGAATTTTTTGCTGCCCAAGAAACTGGCGATTGAGGCCACCACCGCCAACAAGACGGTCATCGAGCAGATGAAGGCGGCCTCGGTGCGCCGCTCCGCCAAGGAAAAGACGGAGGCCGAAGCGCTGGCCAAGCAGTTTGACGGGCTCGAGGTGAAGTTTCTGCGCAAGTCGGGCGAAGCCGATCAGTTATTCGGATCGGTTACGGCTGGCGACATTGCCGAAGCCCTCGAGAAAAAGAGCTTCCACATCGATCGCCGGAAGATCCAGTTGCACGAACCGCTCAAGACCGTCGGCGAGTTCACGATCCCCATCAAGCTGCACAAGGACGTGACCACGCACTTGAAGGTCGTTGTCGACAAAGAAGCAGCAGCAGAATAGTTTTTGCTTTGCAGTGCTCGTGTGGGGACGGGGCTCCGCCCCGTTTGGCGGGGCAAAGCCCCGCCACCACACAACATTATCCTCAAGAATCCACTCCGAAAAACTGCTCAACCTTCTTCAAGTCTGTCGTCTTGCTGTAGGGGGGCAGACTCTCTACAAACACGCGCCCATACGCCTTCTTCAAAATCCGATTGTCGAGCAGAGCCAGCAAACCGCGATCATGCAACGATCGAATCAGTCTCCCAAACCCCTGCTTCAGCGTGATGACCGCGCTCGGCACCTGATATTCAAAGAAGGCGTTGCCGCCGCCCGCGTCGATGGCCTTCACCCGAGCCGCAACCACCGGATCGCTCGGCACGGCAAACGGCAAGCGATCGATAATGACGCAGCTCAACTGTTCGCCTTGCACGTCCACGCCCTGCCAGAATGAAGACGTCCCGAACAACACGGCATTGGGAGTCAGCCTGAATTCTTCAAGCAGCGCATTCTTCGGCGCTTCTCCCTGCAGGAACAGGCGAAACGGAAGCTGCGAACACAGGCGCTCATAAACGTCCTTCATCTGCGCATAGCTGGTGAACAGCACAAACGCCCGGCCTCGCGTGATCTCCAGCAGTTGCCGAATGCGTTCCGCTGCCAGCGCCGCAAATTCCGGCGTGCGCGGATCGGGAAGATCAGGAGGCACATAGAGCAGCGCCTGGCTCTCGTAATCAAAGTGCGACGGCAGCAGCAACTCTCGCGTGTGTTCGAGGCCCAGCCTCTGCCGCATGTAATCGAAGCCCCCGCCGACGGCTAACGTGGCCGATGTCAAGACAGCGCAATCGAATTTGTCGAATAGAGACATTTTCAGAATTGGCGCTACGTCAATCGGAGTGGCTTGCAGGAACACCGTATGTCGATCACGGCCTCCCGCTCCACGGGTGCCGCGCCGCTCAATCCAAAAGACAGTGTTCGGATTCTCCTCTTCCATCACGAAGTGCAATTGAAAGTTGATCTCGCCGGCACGCCGGGACAAAGCAAACACTTCCTCCGGCTTTTCGGGCATCTGCTGCAACTCGGAGTCGAGGCGCTGCAGCGACTTCCGCAACGCATCGTACTCTTCGCCGTTTTCTTCCAGAAAATCGCGCCGATTCTCGAAGGCAAACCGCCCGTTCCCCGTGGGCAGCAGAGAAAAAAACAGCGCGGCATGGTCGCGCAGGCTGCCGATCGCTCCGGAGAGTCCCGCCGAATAGATGCGATTGCGCGTCAGCACTTGCTCCACGTCGCGCGCCAGTTCATCAATACGTGCGTTGCTGATGGTGACGCCAAAGTAGCTGCTCGCCACGTCTTCCAGTTCGTGCGCTTCGTCAAAAATCACCGCTCCGGCCTCCGGCAGAATACCCGCATCGGGCGCGTATTCGGACTGCTGCTTGATCGTCAAATCCGCGAAGAAAAGATGATGATTGACGATCACGATATCGCTCTCCGCCGCCCGCCGCCGCATCTCGGTGATGAAGCAACGATCAAACTCGCTGCACTTCTGCCCCGTGCAGGCGTCTGAACGCGCGTCCAGCTTGTGCCACAGCACGCTGCTCTCCGGTACGCCCGCCAACTCGGCGCGGTCGCCAGTCGGCGTCAGCTTTTCCCAGCGCGATATTTCGGAGAAATGGTCGATCTCCTCCAATCCGCTCAGCACAGGATTTCGAGTGAGGTCGTAAAGCTTCTTGCGGCACAAATAGTTATTGCGTCCCTTCATGTAGCAGACGTTCAGCTTGCTCTTGCCGTCGGGGAAAAGAGCCTGTTCCAGAAAAGGAACATCTTTGTGGAAGAGCTGCTCCTGCAGGTTTTTCGTGCCGGTTGAGATGATGACTCGCTTGCCCGAGCGGATTACCGGCAGCAGATAAGCCAGCGTCTTGCCGGTACCCGTGCCCGCCTCGACGATCAAGTGGCGTTTTTCTTCGAGAGCCTCTTCCACGGCCTGGGCCATCTGCAACTGCCCGCGGCGAAACTCGTAGGCGGGGTGCGTTTTCGAGAGCACGCCCCCCGGCGCGAAGAACTGGTAGAGCGAGAATCCCGCAGGCCGAGTTTCTGAAGGGGACACGGGATGGGATGAGGAAGGCACGAAGTCTCTATAATAGCGGGATGGACCTCGCAACTCATCCAGCCTTTGCGCAAAAAAAGACTTTGATCAAGAAAAGACTTTGAGCAAGGAAAAGCAATCCCCACTCGTCGCCATCGTCGGACGCCCTAACGTCGGCAAATCGACGCTCTTCAACCGGCTAACCGGATCGCGGCGCGCCATCGTCGGAGACGAGTCCGGCATCACGCGCGACCGCCTCTACGGCGAGGCCGAATGGCGCGGGCACGAGTTTCGAGTGGTGGATACGGGCGGCATTGTTCCCGAAGACAAAGACTTCATACCGTCGGAGATATTCCGTCAGGCCAAGGTCGCGTTCGAAGAAGCGGCGGCCATTGTCATGGTCGTCGATGCTCGCACCGAGATCGCAGGGCCCGATCGCGAATTGGCGAGACTCCTGGCGCGCACCGGCAAGCCGCTCTTCCTCGCAGTCAACAAAATGGATACCGACAAGCAGGATTCGTTGCTCGGCGAATTTCATGCGCTCGGCATGCGGAATATGTTTCCGGTTTCGTCCGAGCATGGACGCGGCATCGACGATCTGCTCGACGCCATCCTGCTGGTGCTGCCTGCGGCCAAGAAGGCAACCACAGAGGGCACAGAGGTCACGGAGGAAGGCGCAGAGGAAACCCCCGTCGAGCCGCATGAAATCAAGGTGGCCATCATCGGGCACCCCAATGTGGGCAAATCCACGCTACTGAATCAACTCACCGGAACGTCGCGCGCCATCGTCTCACCGATCCCGGGTACCACGCGGGATTCAATCGACGAAGTCATCCAGTACAAAGGCCGCAAGATTCGGTTCATTGATACGGCCGGCATTCGCCGCAAAGGCAAGACGCGGCTGATGGCCGAGAAGCTTTCGGTGGTTATGGCGCGCAAAAACATCGAAGACGCAGACATCGTGCTCTTCATGGTGGACGCCACCGAAGGCGCCAGCGGGCTCGACGCTAACATCGCAGGCTATGCCCATGAGAGCGGACGCTCGGTGATTATCCTGGTCAATAAATGGGACCTCGTGGCGAGCGGCGAGAAGCGCGCTGTCAGCCAGTCAAAGACGGCCCGCATCCAGGACGCCAAGCGCCCGCAAGACCGCTCTCTTTACGAAGAGCGCCTGCGCTACGGGCTCAAATTTCTCAGCTACGCTCCGGTGCTCTTTCTCTCCGCGCACACCGGCAAGGGAACGGAAAAAATTCTTCCGCTGATCGAGAAGGTGGCTGCCGAGCGCCGCAAGCGCATCACGACCGGCGAGATGAACCGTTTCCTGAAGACGGTTGACTTCGACCGCGCCTCGGTTCCGGTGAGCAAGCGCGTGAAAATCTACTACATGACGCAGGCGGGAGTCGCGCCACCCACGTTCGTGCTCTTCACCGACCGCGCCGTGAAACTGCACTTTTCCTATCAGCGCTTCCTCGAAAACCAGATCCGCGCGGCGTTCGGGTTCATGGGCTCGCCCATCTGGATCAAGAACCGCTCGCGAGACTAGAGCTCGTCTTATAAAATGCGCTGTTCAGCGGTTGGTCCTTTGAGTGTGGGGTGGCGCGACATCTCAAGCCAGCCCATCGAGTGTCCGATCGAGATCCTCCCTTAAGTCGCTCACATCCTCCAGCCCAATATTCAGTCGCACGATGCGGTGCCCATAATCCGGGCGTCCACGCATGGCGTGAAAATCGTATGCAACCGCCAGGCTCGTCACTCCCGCCCAGCTGTATCCGATCTCAAACAACTCCAGCTTATCCACGAATTCCTGGACCTGTGCCTTGCTGAACCGTGGCTGAAACACAATCGAGAATACGCCCGTCGATCCCGTGAAGTCGCGCTTCCAGAATTCATGTCCCGGGCAAGACGGAAGCGCCGGATGCAGCACCCGTTCAATCTCCGGGCGCTCACGCAGCCAGTGCGCTAAAGTCAGTGCCGCATCTTCAATTGCCTTCAGCCGCACGGCCAGTGTCTTCAGTCCGCGCAGCGCCAGACTGCAATCGTCCGGAGAAGCGGCGCATCCTACCAGTTGATGCGTGGCACCCAACTGCCGCCACGCTGTCTCCTCCTGCGTCGTGATCGACCCCAGCAACAAGTCGCTATGCCCGCCAGCGTACTTCGTGAGCGCTTGCATGGTCACATCCACGCCGTGAGCGAACGCGTCAAAATACACGCCCGCCGACCACGTGTTATCCATCACGACCATCGCTCCAGCACCATGCGCCGCTTCTGCGATTGCCGGAACATCCTGCACTTCCATCGTGATCGACCCCGGACTCTCGCACCACACCATCCGCGTGTTCTCGCGAAAGAATGTCTGAATTCCCGCGCCTGCTTCCGGAGGGTAGAACCCGACTTCTACTCCGAACCTCCGTAGAACTTGCACCGCAAATTTTCGATTCGGCGTGTACACGCTTTCCGGGATCAGAACGTGATCCCCCGCTTTCAGAAACGCAAGATTAATCAGCGAAATCGCACACTGCCCGCCCGGAGTGATCAGCGTGCGGAACCCGCCCTCCAACTCGCAAATGCGCGCCGCCAGTTCGAGCGTCGTCGGAGTTCCGTAAAGCCCGTATGTGTACCCCACCTCATATTGGTCCCAGTCGTCCCTGACCGATGCCGCATCCGGAAATAACACCGTCGACGCGCGTTGCACGCCCACCGACAGTGACCGGAATCCTTGCGGGATCTGAGCGTCCGAGTGAATCAACTTCGTCTTCCAGTTCTTGGCCATGCCCAAGAGTCTAAATGACGTGCCGGTTGGAGATAGCCCGCCATCGGCACATGCTTCCCGTCTTCGGTGAGCAGGCCCACGCGGTCGACGCCGGCGATCCGAGCAACTGCGATCACGTCCGCCACGTCCTGAAAATCAATGTCGTCGTCGGCCTCGACGTACGCGATCCGCTCCACGCGAATGGCGGAAATATCCCGCAGCCGTTCGCGCAAGTGATCCCATTCCACCGCTTCTTCATTCACCATCACCTGCGGATGTTCCGCTCCCGGTTTCGCGTGATGGATCTGAATCACGATCGTCCGATTGGGCGGCGGGATCGCGCGATCCTTTGGATTGGGCTGCTGCGGAAGCTCTGTCTGCAAACCGGTTGGCCGCTGCTCGATCACAACCACCATGAAAACAATGATGAGCACCAGCAGAACGTCAATCAGGGGAGTGACGTTCATCTTTGGACCTGTCGAAGACGGACCACCGCCTGCCGTTGAGAATGCTATTGGTATTTTTCCTCTCAGGCACGCGCGTGTCTGAATCATTGGACACCCGCACGCTGCAGAGAGTTCCACGGCACTATGCTCCCTTGTTAATTCTGTCGCGGATTTTCCGTTCCCCGGCGCGACCCGCTAGAATCAGATATTCACGCAGCGTGCGGCACGGTACACATCCAGCTCCATCGACCAAGGGTCATGGTGAAGCATTTCTCGCGGGCAGTCCTCGTAACCCTCTTCTTCACGCTCAATCTGTTCATGCTTACTCTGCACGCTCACGCTCAGGACAACTACGAAATCCAGGTCTACGGCTCGGAAGCGACCCCGAGGAACGAGACCATGGTGGAAATCCATTCCAACTTCACCGTGGACGGCCAGAAGCAGGTGATCAATGGCGTGGTCCCTTCGAATCACGCCATGCACGAAACCTTGGAGATCACACACGGCTGGACCAACTGGTTTGAAACCGGCTTCTATGTGTTTTCGAGCATTCAGCCCGGCGACGGTTCGAACGGCGGGGGCTGGAATTGGGTGGGCGATCACATTCGACCGCGCTTCACTGCTCCTGAGTCGTGGCACTTGCCGGTTGGCCTGGGCATCTCGCAGGAGATTGGATATCAGCGGCGAAAGTTTGCCGAGGACAGCTGGAACTATGAGCTTCGTCCCATCATCGACAAACAACTGGGGCGCTGGTACTTCGCCTTTAATCCAACGTTTGACCGGGCGCTGCATGGTCTGAACACCGGCAAGGGTTGGGAATTTTCTCCGAATGTGAAAGTCGGTTTTGATTTCACAAAGAAGATCACTGGTGGCTTTGAATACTACGGAAGTCTCGGGCCGGTCTCAAACTTCGACCCCATTTCCCAACAGTCGCAACAGATCTTTCCTACGATTGATCTTAATCTTTCGCCGAACTGGGAGTTTAATTTCGGCGTGGGAGTGGATGTAACCAATTCCGCTGACCATTTGATCGTAAAGTGCATCATCGGGCGCCGCTTCAGTTGGGGGCATGAGCACAAAGAGAGCCCCGCGCAAAAGTAGTTTCTAGCCGATGGGCTCCGCCGCCGGCGGCAGCGGAGGCGCTTCGAACGGCGGCGTAGGCTCCGGGACGGGAGGTAGTTCTGGAGCCGGAGGGGCCGGATTTAGCAGCGCGTCGAGATCCGGATATCGAGAGGCAAGAAAATACATCGCGTACGCAGGGAAGAAGACAGTGGCCGGCACGCACACCAGAGCGATCAAGTAAATCAGGAGGAGCAGGAGTAAGGTTCCGAAGATTATTGCCAGACTGATGGTGGTCACGCTCCATTCCATCCCCGCGGCTCTGCCTGCCAGCACGGCAACGACACCAGGGACCACGACGAACAGTGCCGGGATGATCGCGATGATGGTGAACAGGATGGTCGCCGCAATGGAAAGCACCAGCTTGAGCAGCAGGTAAACGGCATATCGTCCCTTCTCCTGCCGGATCATCGCTAGTAACCGGTGCCAGCCGTCGGCAAAATCGAGATCTTCGAGAGCCATAATCGGCACCAGAAAATCTTTAGCCAGCACCTGAACCACAGCGGCTGTCAGCACGAACACTACGATCAGGCCCACGAGCAAAATCACGCCGACAATCAACCGCCCGATGTGTTGCCGTAGATCTGTCGTCCACCCCGCAGCCACAGCCAGGGCCAGCGGCAAGCCGACGAGAACGAGGAGAAACAGCCAAACTGCAATTTGGAACACAATCTGCCACAGAAAGAATCGGCCGCCGGCGCGCCGCAATCTTCGCCATCCCTCGCCAATCGAACATTGCCGCCGCAGAACCGAGTCGAACAGGATGAACCGGAACACGCTGTTGATGTAGATGAAGACGACCGCCAACACGAGTGCGGCAAAGATTCCCACCACGATCAATCCGATGAACTGCGCGATGTGCTCGGAAATGTGCGCGGGATTGATGGAAGGCAGGCCAAGCGGCATGCTCGACTGCATAAACTCGTTTAGGTTTCTTTGTGGGACGCGGGGCCAACTACCGCCGAAGTTTCCGAAATTGCATCCGCCGAGGTGCAGTTCCGCCGCCAGAATCCCCACGAGCGCCAGGCGAGACCATTGCCCCCAGCGGAAACGAGTGAAGAGCTGTTCCCGCGCGTGCTGCAGGGCGGGCTGTACGCAATCAACGGCAGAGACAGGCACGGGACAAACCTCACGCTGACATCAGCACCCTAAAGCGAATCGCCCGAAAAAACAATAAGAACTTGTCAATCAAAACCCATAAGAAGCTGTCATCCCGAGCGCAGCGAGGGATCTGCAGCTTGCGGGCAGCACCGGCTGTACCAGCCGTCGAACTCGCGCAATGCCAGTTCACACTGCTGGCGGTGGCGTTCCTTGCGGTCGCGAACGGGGGTACCGAGCGCAGGCAGGAGGTCGAATGTGATATTCGCCGGCTGAAAGTTCTTGCTCTCTGCCTGCGTGATGTAGTGGACAAGCGAGCCAAACGCCGTCGCGCGCGGTGGAAGCGCCGGTTCGCCGCCGGTTGCAAGCGCGGCTGCATTCATTCCCGCCATCAGGCCGGTCGCAATCGATTCGACGTAGCCTTCGACGCCGCAGATTTGTCCCGCGAACAGCACATGGGAATGCGCCTTCATTTGTAAACTCGGGTTCAGCAGCGTCGGAGCGTTGATATAGGTGTTGCGGTGAATCTGTCCGTAGCGCAGAAACCGCGCGCTTTCCAGTCCGGGAATCAAACTCAGCACGCGCGCCTGCTCGCCAAATTTCAGGTGATTCTGGAATCCGACAAGATTGTAGGAATCGGCGCGCAGACTTTCCTGCCGCAATTGCACGACGGCATATGGCATCCGGCCGGTGCGAGGGTCCTTGAGTCCGACCGGCTTCATCGGCCCGAAGCGCAGCGTGTCGCGTCCGCGCCTGGCGATCTCTTCAATGGGCAAGCAGCTTTCGAAGTAGTTCAGCTTTTCCCAGTCTTTCTGATCGGCCGATTGCGCCGCGAGCAGTGCATCGTAGAACTGGTCGTACTCTTCTTTCGACATTGGACAATTGATGTAGTCGGCCGACCCTTTGTCGTAGCGGGCCGCCAGGTACACCTTGCTCATATCGATGGAATCGGCCTCGACAATGGGGCTGATCGAATCGTAAAAATAAAGGGTGTGTGGCGCGGGCACTCCTGCCCGCGAAGGATCAAGACTGGAACTCAACCGCACAATTTCCCGCGAGAGTGCGTCCGACGTCAGCGGGCCGCTTGCAATGATGAGGAGCGTGAACTCGTCCGCTTCAACTTGCGTGACCTCTTCGCGGCGAATCGCGATGAGCGGTTCGCGGGAAATCGCCTCCGTCACCTTTCGTGAAAACTCGGCTCGGTCCACAGCCAGAGCGTGCCCGGCGGGCACCGCAGTTTCCCGCGCGATCTCCAGCAGCAGAGAACCCGCTCGCCGCATCTCTTCTTTCAGCAGCCAGGGCGCAGTGTTCTCGCTGTCGGATTTCAGAGAATTGGAGCAGACCAGTTCCGCGAAGTCGTCCGTCTGGTGGGCGGGAGTCATGCGTACCGGCCGCATTTCGAATAGTTCGACGGCGACGCCACGCCGGGCGCATTGCCACGCCGCTTCCGATCCCGCGAGGCCGGCACCGATGATGCAAACTTTCTTCATGTAACTTCAGCGCACCTCGCCGAATCTGTTTATTATAGGGCGCACGTCCCAGGAGAGAATTCTATGGCCCGAATTAGTCTGATTGAACCCGCGCAAGCCAGTCCGGAAGTTGAGGAAATCTACGATAGCAAGCTGAAAGGCAAGCCCGGAAGCATTCAGAAAGCACTGGCGCACCGTCCCGCCATGCTCGGCAGCTTTCTGGGATTCTATGCCAGCGTTGGACGCTCGCTTGATCGCAAGCTGTACGAGGCCGTGTATCTGCGAGTCTCACTAATCAACGGGTGCCATTACTGCACGCAGCACCACATCCAAGGCGCCAAACGCGCCGGACTCACACCGGAACAGATGAAAGCTCTGAAGGATGGGAATTACTCGGAATTTGGCGCGCCCGAGCAAGTAGCGCTCCGTTATGCCGAAAAACTTACGCGCACGCCCGACGGCGCCAGCGACGCCGACTTCGCGGAACTCAAGCAACATTTTTCTGGCGAGCAGATTGTAGACCTCCATATGCTCGTTGGATTGGCGAACCTGACCAACCGCGTCACTGGCCCACTGGCGTTGGAAGTCGAGTTTCCGGCAGAAAAGATCTAGGGGGAACTCTGGTTCGGGGCGAAGCCGAGCTGCGCTCGGCTCGGAAGGGCGAGGGCGCCCGTCCCTACACAATCACAGAATCACCCGCTCGTCGCCCACTCGCCGCGTGACCCGCTCCCGATCCAGGTATTCGAGCAGTGGAATCGCATATTTGCGGCTGACTCCCGTCATATCTTTGAAGCGGGCGACATCAATTTTCGGCGCGGTATTCTTGAGCGCGGCGATCTTGTGGCGAAGATCCATGAGCGCACTCTGGTGGAAGACCAGCTCCTCTGAGATCTTGATCAGAACTTTGTCGCGCAAGAGCAGAGTGACAATCTTCTGGGCGCGGATTTTATCTACCTTCAGGCCCGCTAACACTTCTTTCAGCGACGGAACTTTCAGCCCTGCGGACGCGAAGGCCTGCTCGATGATCTTCTTGGACTCGGCTTCTTCGTCTTTCATGACCACGCCGCGGCCGGGCAGTCGGACGAGTTCGCCTGCGACTTCCAGTTTCTTTTCTTCCGCCAATTTTCCCAGCAGGCTGTAGAAGACCTCGGGACCCAGATTGACCCGATCACGCAGCTCTTCTTTGCTCATTCCTGCGACAAGAGGATTCGCATCGTGAAATTTCTTGAGAGCCTGAAGCGCATCTGCCTTTGCTTCCGCGTATGCCGCCGGCGCAACCAGCACCTGATTGCAATCCACTAATCCGGCCTTTACTACCAGTTTCGCCGCTTCCACTAAACGGATATTCATTTCTCCCGGGATGTCGTCCAGGCGCAGCCCCATGGCCCCTCTTCGTGCGACGCGCGCTGCCAGCACTTGTTCCGGAGAACCATCCCGCATGGTCCTGAGAAATGCGGTCGCATCTTCTGCGCGTTGCTTGCGAGTCGCAGACGAAGCGTCCAGCACAACGCCTCCGCCAATGGTCACTACCGGGGAAAACTGCCGCACGATGAAGCGATCTCCGGGCAGAAGCAGCATGGGTTCAGCGAATTCTAGTTGCGCATGCGCTTCATCCCCCGGCTTCAGTTGCTTTGTTCCATACAGGCGCGCTTCTGCGATCGTTTCCGTTGTATAGGCGTGAAAGTGCACACGGGCGCCGTCTTTAAGCGGCTTTGCTGAGGGAAGAAGGGAAAGGAGCGCATCGACTCGCGACGTGGAACGAAAAGTGTCCGCGGTCGCGAGCGTCATCCCGCGCGCCAGGTCTTCGGTAGAAAGTCCTGCGAGGTTCAGTGCGGTGCGCTGTCCTGCGACCGCGGCTTCGGCGGGCGAGCCATGCACCTGCACTCCACGAACCCGCACGCGCTTGCCAGCGGGAAACACTTCGAGTTCTTCTTCTTTGCGGATCGTCCCGGCGACGAGCGTGCCGGTCACGACCGTGCCGAAGCCTTTCATGGTGAACACACGATCCACGGGAAGGCGAGCCAGCGCCGCCGAGTTCTTCGCCGTAACTTCGGAGGCGACCTGGGCGAGCGCGGACTTCAACTCGTCCAGACCTGCGCCCGTGAGCGAACTCACGGCGACCATCGGCGATTGCGCCGAATCGAGAAACGATCCGCGCACATAATCTTCCACTTCCAGTCGCACCACTGAGAGCGTCTCCGCATCCACTGCATCGGATTTTGTGAGCACGGTGATGCCGCGGCGGATCGCAAGCAGGCGGCAGATATCGAAGTGTTCGCGAGTCTGCGGCTTGATCCCTTCATCGGCGGCGATCACGAGGAGCACCAGGTCGATGCCGCCCACGCCCGCCAGCATGTTTCGCACAAAGCGCTCGTGGCCGGGGACATCGACGAAACCCAGCCGAATCCGCGTGCCATCGGGCGCGGGGAGTTCGAGGTGGGCAAACCCGATGTCAATCGTGATGCCGCGCCGCTTTTCTTCTTCGAGGCGGTCGGCATCAATACCGGTCAGCGCTTTCACCAGCGCCGTCTTCCCGTGATCGATATGTCCGGCCGTACCGACGATGACGGATTTCATGCGAAAACAGTATAGCGGCAGATCTTGGAACCCGCGGTTGCGGAGCATCCATCAGGCCGGTAGACTTCGCGCATGGCCATGCGCGCCGCTCTGGGATGCAAACTCCACACTGGGTGGGCGATGTTGGTGGCGCTGGCCGGCCACCCGGGTGAAATTCAAGTGTTGTTTCGGGGGCGCATTGAGTTGTTGCCGCTCGACGAATCAGTCCCTCGCTTCGTGTATCACGAGGCGGCCGAACTGTCTCTTCCGGGCGCAACGGCACTTGTGAAGCGTGCACGAGAGGCGTCGCAGAAGGCCGCGCGACTCGCAATCAAGAATGTGCTGCGCGAACTCGATTCACGCGGAGCCAGTGCGAACGTTTGCGGGGTTCTCTCCGGTTCTACTCCGGTCCCGGATGATCTGTCTCGGATTCTTCGATCGCACCCGCTGATTCACGCAGCGGAAGGCGCATTGTTCCAGCAGGCGATCGCCGCGGCCTGTGAGAGCTGCGGGTTAGCTGTCACGGCTGCCCGCGAGCGCGAAGTCTGGTTGCGCGCGGCGGCCGTGTGGGGCCTCCCAGAACTGGGGTTGCGAAAAGAAGTAGACGTATTGCGAACATCGGTGGGTGCACCCTGGAGCGCGGACCACAAGACCGCCGCAGCGATTGCGCTCTTAGCGCTTAAACCAGCCCTTAAATCCCAGTGACCGGAGCAAGGGGCTAGCGCCACTTCTTCAATAGAGCGGAGCGATGATTCCAATCTGAGCCAATTGCGCGGGTCTGCAGACGAATCCACAGGGTACGAATCCACATGCGAAAAGTTGGTTGAGATGCGACAATAGAAGTTCCCACTCATGACCACCTCTGCGATCAGTGCCGTTACGCCGGAGATGATCCGGGAGCACGGCCTCACTCCGGAAGAATTCGAAAAGATCAAGCAACTGCTCGGCGGACGCGAGCCCACGCGGACCGAACTCGGCATTTTCAGCGTGATGTGGAGCGAGCACTGCTCCTATAAGTCGTCGCGCGTTCACCTGAAGCGTTTGCCCACGCGCAGCAAGCTGGTGGTGCAGGGGCCGGGCGAAAATGCCGGCATCGTTGACATTGGCGACGGCTGGGCCTGCGCGTTCAAAATCGAGTCGCACAATCATCCGTCGTTTATCGAACCATTCCAGGGAGCTGCTACGGGCGTCGGCGGAATTCTGCGCGACATTTTCACCATGGGCGCGCGGCCGGTAGCAGTGATGGATTCGCTTCGCTTCGGCCCGATCGAAAATTATTCGGTGGAGGGACGGGCGCCTCGCGAACCTGCCCTGAGCGCAGTCGAAGGGTCCGGGCAGCCGAGGGCGGCTGCCCCTACACAGGCTGAGATCCACAAGAACCACTCCGTCATGGAGGGCGTGGTCTCTGGCATCGCTTCTTATGGCAACTGTTTCGGCGTCCCCAACCTCGGCGGCGAGGTGAAGTTCGAGTCCTGCTACTCCGGCAATCCGCTGGTGAACGCGTTCGCTCTGGGTCTGGTCCGCCGCGACCAGATTTTTTACGGACGCGCGGCGGGCGAGGGAAATCCCGTAATTTATGTAGGCTCCAAGACCGGACGCGACGGCATCCACGGCGCCACCATGGCGAGCGAGGAGTTCAGCGAAGGCTCGGAAGCCAAGCGGCCCAATGTCCAAGTCGGAGATCCATTCCTCGAGAAACTGCTGCTGGAAGCCTGCCTGGAAGCCATGCAAACCGGCGCGATCGTCGGCATTCAGGATATGGGCGCCGCCGGGCTGACGTGCTCGACCTGCGAGATGGGCGCGCGTGGCGGCACCGGAGTCGAAATCGAACTGGACCGCGTCCCGCAGCGCGAAACCGGCATGACCCCTTACGAAATCATGCTCAGCGAGTCGCAAGAGCGCATGCTGCTGGTCGCGCAGCGGGGCCGCGAACAAGAAGTCTTCCGCGTCTTCCAGAAGTGGGGACTGGATGCGGTGGAGATCGGCCGGGTCACCTCCGATGCCAAGATGCGCGTGCTCGAACACGGCAAAGTCGTCGCCGAAATTCCGAATGCCGCCCTCACCGATGACGCGCCGGTGTACAAACGTCCGCTCGCGCGCTGGGAACCGCCGGTCGATCGCGAAATGCCGGAGCACATCCGCCTCGCTGAAGGCGGAAACTTCTCGGCCCAACTCAAGCGTTTGCTGGCGAGCCCCAACATTTGCTCGAAGCGTTGGGTGTGGCAGCAGTACGACCACATGGTGCAGACCAATACGGTCGAAGCGCCCGGAGCGGGCGATGCGGGCGTCATCCGCATCAAGGGCTCCAAGCGCGGACTGGCGATGGCGCTCGACGGCAACAGCCGCTGGTGCTATCTCGATCCTCGTCTCGGCGCCATGCACGCGGTCGCCGAAGCTACCCGTAAAGTGGCTTGCGCGGGAGCGACTCCGATCGGCGCTACCAACTGCCTCAACTTCGGCAACCCCGAAAAGCCGCACATCATGTGGCAGTTTTCGCAGGTGATTGACGGCATCACCAAAGCCTGCGAGGAACTGGATACGCCGATTACGGGCGGCAATGTCAGCTTCTACAACGAAACTCTCGGCGAGGGAATTTACCCGACTCCGGTGATCGGAGTAGTGGGAATTCTCGAAGACGTACACAAAACGGTGAAGATGCACTTCGCCCAGGCCGGAAGAAAAATCGTCCTGCTGCGCGCGACTGAAGCTGGCGACACGGTCGACGCCGAGTTGGAGTTTGGGTCGTCCGAGTACGCGAAAGAAATTCTCGGAGCTGTGTGGGGTTATCCGCCGGAGCTGGATATCGAGAAAGAAGCCACTCTGCAACGTGCTCTGGTGGTGATAATCCGGGCGGGGCTGGTCGAGTCCGCTCACGACTGCTCCGATGGCGGGTTAGCCGTGGCGCTGGTGGAGTCGGCACTGCCAGGCGGAGTAGGCCTGAGCGTCAGATTGCCCAAGCAGGAAGTAGCGCTTGAGTTCCTGCTCTTCGGAGAAGATGCCAGCCGGGTCGTACTAAGCTGCGACCCAATCCACCTGCCGGGAATCCAACGAGTAGCGGAGGAGTATGGCGTCTTCGCGGATGTATTGGGCGAAACGGGGCCAGACAGAGTTGAGATAACAGTGGACGGTCAGCCCGTGATTTCCGCGGGCGTTGACGAGTTGCGGGAAGCGTACGAAGGCGCGCTGGAGGCGGCGCTGTGCACGGAATCAAGCTTTGCCGCTGTGGACTGAGGATGCCGGGCTTCGCCCGGCTGGACCCTTCGACTTCGCTCAGGGCAGGCTCACGAGGGCGGCCGTCCCTACGCGACCAAGGTTGAATTGGCTAAGTGCTAAGGGTTAAGAGCTAAATGCCGACTTCCGACAAATTTCGTGATGAATGCGGCGTGGTCGCCATCCACGCCCACCCCGAGGCGGAGAAGCTCGCCTATCTCGGACTCCATGCCCTCCAGCATCGCGGACAGGAATCGGCGGGCATCGTTACCTCGGACGGCGAGCGCCTGCGCCAGCACAAGTCCATGGGTCTGGTCGCCGATATCTTCAGCCATGAAGTACTGGCTTCTCTGCGCGGTATTCTCGCCATCGGCCACACCCGATATTCGACCGCTGGCGATTCGGCGTTGCTCAACGCCCAGCCCATCATGGTGCAGTCCAATAAGGGCAAGATCGCGATTGCTCACAATGGCAACCTGGTCAACGCTCACGCGATTCGCGCCAAGCTGGAGGGCCAGGGCTCGATCTTCCAAACCAACAGCGACACGGAAGTGCTGGTTCACCTGATTGCGCTCTCCCGCGAGCAGACCCTACCCGATGCCATCGCCGACGCCCTGCGCCGCGCGGAAGGCGCCTTTTCGCTGGTCATGATCAGCCGCGACCGCATCTTCGCCGCCCGCGATCCGCGCGGCTTCCGCCCACTGGCCATGGGCCGCATCCCGGCTCTAACCAGCGAGAAGAAAGATACGGTCGTCTTCGCCTCGGAAACTTGCGCTTTCGATTTGCTCGGCGCCACCTACGAACGCGACGTCAAACCTGGCGAACTGGTTATCGTCGGGCCCGAAGGCGTCAGCTCGCGTTTTTACTCCCCGTCTCCGGCGCAGTCGAGCTGCATCTTCGAACACGTTTATTTTTCGCGTCCCGACAGTCTGGTCTTTGGCCGCTCCGTCGATCAAAGCCGCGACGCCATGGGTCGCCAGCTCGCGCGGGAAGCTCCGGTGGACGCCGATATCGTCGTTCCAGTCCCTGATTCCGGCAATACCGCGGCCATCGGATACGCTGCCGAAAGTGGCATCCCGTTTCGACTTGGCCTCATCCGCAACCACTACATCGGACGCACTTTCATCGAGCCGCAACAGTCTGTCCGCGACTTCGGCGTGAAGCTGAAACTGAACGCCGTTCGCAGCTTGCTCGAAGGCAAGCGCGTAATTCTGGTCGATGACTCCATTGTGCGCGGCACCACCAGCAAGAAGATCGTCCGCATGATTCGGAACGCAGGCGCCAAGGAAGTCCACATGCGGATTTCCTGCCCGCCGACCATCTCGCCCTGCTTCTACGGAGTGGATACGCCTTCAAAGAAAGAACTCATCGCCGCCAACAAGACGATCGAGTCGATTCGCGAATATATCGTCGCCGACTCACTCGCCTATCTCTCGCTGGAAGGTCTTAAGAAAGCTTGCGCGGACGGGGAAAAAACCACTTACTGCTCCGCCTGCTATACGGGGAATTACCCTACCAAGATAGACGTGGAAGAGATCCAGCCAGCGGCCGCCTCGCGATACTGAACCGGGGCGATGCAAGAAGACGCTCTATAGCGAATCCAGAGTTGCTGTGACAACAGGCGACTGCCGAGCTGCGCTCGGCTTGGACGGGCGAGGGCGCCCGTCCACACACGAGCGATTTACGGTTACTTCTTCAGAGAAGACTGATAGCGCTTGTTGATTTCTTCCCAGTTGACCACGTTCCACCAGGCCTGCAGGTATTCCGGGCGGCGGTTGTTGTATTTGAGATAGTAGGCGTGCTCCCAGACGTCGTTGCCGAAGATGGGATAGAGGCCTTGCGAGAGCGGGCTGTCCTGGTTCGGGGTGGAGAGGATTTTCACTTCGCCTTTTGAGTCTCCGGCCAGCCACACCCATCCGCTGCCGAACTGGCCGACACCGGCGGCGTTGAATTTTTCCTGGAAGGTTTTGAAGTCGCCGAAAGTCTTCTTGATTACGTCGGCAATGGGACCGGTGGGATCGCCTCCGCCGTGGGGCTTCATGATGTTCCAGAACATGGTGTGGTTGACGTGGCCTCCGCCGTTGTTGCGGACGGCGGCTCGGACATCTTCGGGGACAGCGCTCAGGTCGCGGATGAGATCTTCCGCAGTTTTCTTGTGCAGCTCAGGATGCTTGTCCAGGGCCGCGTTCAGGTTCTTGACGTAGGCGGCGTGATGCATGTCGTGATGCAGATGCATCGTCTTTTCGTCGATGGTGGGTTCGAGCGCCGTGTAATCGTACGGCAGGGGGGGCAGTTCATGCGCCATTTTCATTTCCTCCAAAGTGTTATGGATGACGGGGCGGAGCAGAAAGATTCTACGCCCAGGCATGTGCGCGAGCGTCTTTATACTTTTACCACTTGGGAGGATCGGGGGGTTGCACCGGAAACTGTGCGGATTGCGACCGGGAAAAGTCTTAACCACAGGGGACGTCCGCGCTATGCGGATTGTCTTTATATAATTCAGGCTTACTCTTAACCGCGTTTCTGGAGGGTCTTTGAAGGTTCTATTGCTGGAGAACATCAGCGGGGTGGCGGCTTCGCAGTTTGAAGAAGCGGGGTTCGAAGTGGAGTCGCTGAAGGGAGCGGTCGACGAGCGCGAGCTGGTCGAGAAGGTGCGCGGGACTTCGATTCTGGGCGTGCGGTCGAAGACGCGCATCACGGCGGCGGTGCTGGATGCGGCGCCGGATCTGGTGTCGGTGGGGGCGTTCTGCATTGGCGTGGACAAGATCGACCGCGCGGCTTCGAGCGAGCGAGGCATTGGGGTGTTTAACGATCCGCACTCGAACAGCCGGTCGGTGGCCGAGTTGGCGCTGGGGGAGATCATTCTGCTGATGCGGCGAACGTTTGAGGCGAGCACGCAACTGCATAGCGGGGTGTGGAACAAATCGTCGGCAGGATCGCACGAAGTGCGCGGGCTGACGCTGGGGATTGTCGGCTACGGGAAGATCGGGTCGCAGGTGTCGGATCTGGCCGAAGCGATGGGCATGCGGGTGGTGTTCCATGATGTGGCGCATGTGCTGGCGCGCGGAAATGCCCGCCCGTTGAGCTTTCGCGAATTGCTGGAAACTTCCGACGTGATCACTTTGCATGTGGATGGGAAGGTGCAGAACCAGGATTTGTTTGGGGAAGATGAGATCCGCGGAATGAAAGATGGAGCGTGCCTGATTAATTTGAGCCGCGGATTTGTGGTGGATCATGAGGCGCTGGCCCGACATTTGAAGAGCGGGAAGCTGGCAGGAGCGGCAGTGGATGTGTTTCCGCAGGAACCAGAGAATGGCGGCGCGTTTTCAAGCCCGCTAAAAGGGCTGCCGAACGTGATTTTGACTCCTCATATCGGCGGGAGCACGGAGGAGGCGCAGCAGAATATCGGGCAGTTTGTTTCCGCGCGGATGATCGATTATTTCAAGAGCGGGAATTCGCTGCTAAGCGTGAACCTGCCGCATTGCCATCTGGCCTATGAGCCGGGATCGCATCGGCTGATGCATATCCACCACAATGTGCCGGGAATCTTGCGGGCGATTAACGACATTCTGGCGGATCGCGGGATCAATATCGATCGGCAAGTGCTGGATACTCGCGGGCCGCTTGGATACGCGATTTACGACATCAATCAGGATTGCGATGCGCAGTTATTGGCAAAACTGCGCGCCGTTCCGCAGACGATTCGGGTGCGGGTGCCGGGCGAAGCTCGAAACTAGAAAAGCAAAGCTAGATGCCACGAACTTGCGGGACACTAGAGCAGCTTTCGCGGACAGGAGTGTCCGCGCCACACGGGACTATTCCGTCGCGGCGCGTTTCAGGCGATCGTGGATGGCTTCCCACTCGGGCGTGCTGGGAGGGCGATCTACCGCGATCCAGTTGTAATTCCCGGCGTCCGCCTGGTGGAGAACTTCGTATAGCACGGTAGCGTAGTCGGCGACGGATTGCGGCATCTGGTGGATGATGATGTCGGTGCGGCTGGGCGGGTGCAGGTGCCGCAGGTAAAGTCCCTGTCCCTGGCCCGGATCGGGCAGTTTTCCATTCGTCGCTAAATATAAAGTGGTCCGCGGGCTGTAGTGGCGCGGGTGCATGCCCGGAGCGGCATGCGGGCCGCTGGCCGGATCGCCTGCGGTAGCGATTGGTCCAATCACTGATTCTATTTCGGTGCGCGGGATTCCTCCGGGCCGGAGCAGAATGGGTTGCGCTCCGGCCAGCGCTCCGGCTAACGACAGGACGGTGGATTCAATACCCACGTTGCAGGGCCCGCCGTCGAGGATGTAGTCGATGTCGCTGCCCAGGCTGCGGCGGACGTGGTCGGCGGTGGTGGGCGAGAGTTCGGTGAAGCGGTTGGCGCTGGGTGCGGCGAGTGGAACCTCGGCGGCGCGGATGAGGGCAACTGCGATCGGATGCGCGGGCATGCGGAGACCGACCGTGGGAAGATTGGCAGTAACGATGGCCGGGATGACGGGCTGCTTGTCGAGTTGCTTCTCGAGGACAAGGGTCAGCGGGCCGGGCCAGAATCGGCGGGCCAGGCGGTCAGCGATTTCTGGCCAGCTCGCGACCAGTGACTCCGTCATTTCTATGGATGCTACGTGGACGATGAGCGGGCTGGTGCTGGGTCTGCCTTTGACGGCATAGATGCGGGCTACAGCTTCGGCGTCGAGGGCGTTGGCGCCAAGACCGTAAACGGTTTCGGTGGGGAAGGCGACGAGTCGGCCGGCGCGGAGGAGCCGGGCGGCGTGGTCGATTTCGCCGGGATCGGCGGTTTGGGGCATAAATGATAGATGATTGTAGATTGCAGAAGTCAGATTGCGGATTGCAGAAGTGCACGGCTCAACCACAGGGGGCACGGTGGAGCGAGGCGCGCAGAGAATCAATGACCGACGCTGAAGGAAATGCCCGCCCCACACATGCGAAATTACTTCTTCTTGTCGCCTTTCTTCTCTTGTTCTTCGACCACAAGGTTGTTGGTCACTGAGAATGTGCCGGGGACACTGTTGGCCTGCACGCCGGCGATTTGCTTATCCATCTGTCGGGCCACTATGCCTTCGAGCGTGATGTGTCCGTTGTTGACGATGATGTGAATGGGCGGAACAGCACGCAACTGGTACTCGCTTAGGACGTCGTTGCCGTAGATGGCGCGGTAGGCAGCGCGGCGGATTCGGTCGTCGGCGGGGGAGGGGGGCAGGACCTCGATGTTGTTGACGACTTTCTCGACACCTTCAATGCGCTTGACGACGTTTTCGGCGTCGGACTTGAGCGTGGGACGCGCGACCTGGCCGAGCAGGGTCACAGTGCCGTCAGGGTCGACCTTGTAGGCGAGGTTGTCGAAGACGCCGTAGTAGGGAAGCATCACGAGTTCATGACGGACTTCCTTATAGATGCGATCGATGCTCTTCTGACTGAGCGCGCCAGTTGGTTGGTTGTCCTGGATGGCGGGACTGGCGAGAGCCACCATCGAGAAAATCAGTGGGAGAGCGAACACAGCAAGCACGGATTTTTTCATTTGGTCGACCTCATGCAAGATTTCTTACGGCATAGTGAGAGCCCCTGAAATTCTCCGCACTTTTCAGACGCTGAAGTGACCCGAAAGGTTGCTTTTTCTTTGGGCCGGTGGCCGGCGCCTGCCCCTCATCTATAGCGAATCCAGAGTTGCTGCGACCACACGCAGTTGCCGAGTTGCGCTCGGCTTGGACGGGCGAGGGCCCCCGTCCCCACATGAGCAGGGCGGCGGTGAGGTGGACACGAGTGTCAGCCCCACACCTGCTCAAGTTGTTTTGGGTTTGCGACGGCGCTCTCGGAAGCCTTCGATCAACAGGTAAAGCACGGGGATAAAGAACAAGTTCAGGATCGTGCTCATGATCATGCCCCCGAAAACGGTGGTGCCTACCGAGTGGCGTCCGTTCTCTCCGGCGCCGCTGGCGGTGACCAGAGGGACAACGCCGAGGATGAAGGCGAAGGACGTCATGAGAATCGGGCGCAGGCGGATGCGAGCGGCTTCGACGGCCGCGTCGAGAATGGTCATGCCGCGTTCGCGCAACTGCTCGGCGAATTCCACGATCAGGATGGCGTTCTTGGACGCGAGGCCTACCAGCATGACGAGTCCTACCTGGCAGTAGACATCGTTCTGCTGGTTGCGGATCCATTGGGCGGAAAGCGCACCGAGCAACGCCATGGGCACGGCGAGCAGAATAATGAAGGGGAGTACGAAACTTTCATACTGCGCCGAGAGCGTGAGATAGACCACCAGCGTTCCGAGACCGAATAGGATAAGCGTGGTGGATCCCGACGCCAACTCTTCGAGCGAAATGCCCGACCATTCGTAGGTGTAGCCCTGGGGCAAGCTTTTTGCGGAGAGCTGCTGCATGGCTTCGATGGCTTGTCCGGAGCTGAAGCCGGGGGCAGCCGAGCCGTCGATTTCCGTCGAGCGGAAAAGGTTGTAGTGACTGATGACTTGGGGCGCGGCGGTCTGGCTGATGCCGACTAGATTTTCCAGCGGGACCATGGCGCCCGAATCGGAGCGCACGTAGTACTGGCCGATGTTCTGCGGATGCGAGCGGAATTGTTTGTCGGCCTGCACATAAACACGATAAGAACGGTTATTGAAATCGAAATCGTTGATGTAGGCCGAACCCATGTAGACGCTGAGGGTGTCGGTGATCTGGCTGAGCGGGATGTGCAGGCTCTTGGCTTTTTCGCGATCGATGGTGATGACAAACTGCGGATCACTCGCGGTGTAGGTGGTGAAGAGTCCGGCGAGGTCTTTGCGCCCGAAGCCGGCGCGAGTGAGGTCGTGGGTAACTTTGTCGAGATCCTGAAGAGTGTGATTGCCCTGATCCAGGAGTTCGAATTGGAACCCGCCGAACTGGCCCAGACCTTGCACGGCGGGCGGTTCGAAGGCGATGACAATGGCGCCGGAAATTCCGAAGAATGGGCCGCGCAGTCGTCTGAGGATTGCGGCGGCGGTGTGGTCGCGGCCCTTGCGCTGCGAGTACGGGCGGAGGCTCAGGAAGACCAGACCGGCGTTGGGCGCGCTGCCTCCGAAGCTGAAGCCGGCGACGGAGAAGGTACCCTCGATTTCCGGAAAATTCTTGCTGATGGCGGTCACCTGCTCGCCGATTTTCCGCGTGTATTCGAGCGATGCTCCGGTGGGAGCCTGGATGGCGACGATGAGGTAGCCCTGATCTTCGGTGGGGACGAAGCCTTGGGGCACTTGCCGGAAGACGAAATAAGCGAGACCGAGTCCGGCGGCAAACAAAATCAGGGCGACGACTTCGAAACGCAGAAAAGCGCGGAGGGCGCGAACGTAGCCATTGTTAATCGCGCTCAGGAGGCGGTCGACGCGCTTGAAGAACCAAATCTTTTCTCCGTGCTCGCGACCGAGCAGGAGCGCGGAGAGCGAGGGTGTAAGAGTAAGCGCGTTGAAGGCAGAAATAGAAATCGAGAAGGCGATGGTCAGCGCGAACTGGCGAAACAGAATGCCGGTGGTGCCGGGAAAGAAGGCGACCGGCACGAATACGGCAACCAGCACCAGTGAAGTGGCAATGACGGCTCCGGTGACTTCCCGCATGGCGTCAGATGAGGCTTTGACGGGATTCAATTCGCCTTCCTGCAGGTGGCGTTCAATGTTTTCGATGACGACGATGGCGTCGTCGACCACCAGGCCGGTGGCGAGCGTGATGCCGAACAGGGTCAGCGTGTTGATGGAGAAGCCGAGCAGCTTGACGAAGGCGAAAGTACCGATGAGCGAGACCGGGATGGTGACTGCCGGGATGATGGTGGAGCGCCAGTCTTCGAGGAAAACGAAGATGACAAGGATGACGAGGAAGATCGCCTGGCCGAGGGTCGAGACTACGTCGCGAATGGATTCGCCGACCGCGTCGGTGGTATCGAAGGCGAGCTCATACTTCATGCCGGGCGGAAAGCGCTTGGAAAGACGGTCGAGTTCGGCAACGCAGCGACGGTCTACGTCGAGGGCGTTGGCGGTGGAGAGCTGGGTGATGCCGATGCCAACCGATTCGCGCCCGTTGTAGTCCAGGTTGGAGCTGTAGTCTTCGGCGCCGAGCTCGGCGCGACCGACGTCGCGCAGCCGGACGAGAGTGCCATCCCCGTTGCTCTTCAGGATGATGTTATCGAACTGAGTGGATTCAGAAAGACGGCCGACGGCGCGGACGCTGATCTGGAACTGCTGGCCGGGCAGCGCGGGCTGGGAACCGACTTGCCCGGCCGCGACTTCAACGTTCTGCTCCTGGAGAGCGCTGACCACATCGTCGGCGGTAAGGGCGCGGCTGGCCATGCGAACGGGATCGAGCCACAGCCGCATGGAGTATTTGCGTTCGCCGAAGATGAGGACGTCGGCCACGCCGGGAACACGCTTCAGGCTGTCGCGGACGTAGACATCGAGGTAGTTGCTCATGAAGAGCGTGGAGTAGCGGCCGTCGGGCGAGAAGACGGCGGCGCCGAAGACGAAATTCTGCGAGGTCTTGGCGACGGTGACTCCGACTTGCTTAACCGCATTGGGGAGACGTCCTTGGGCAGTGTTGACGCGGTTCTGGATGTCGACGGAGGCGAGGTCGGGATCGCGGCTGAGGTCGAAAGTGGCGGTGATCGAGCTGACGCCGTTGTTGTCGCTGGAGGAGGCGATGTACTTCATGCCTTCGGAGCCGTTGATCTGCTGCTCGAGAGGCGTAGTAACGGCGGACTCGACAGTCTGGGCGCTGGCCCCGGTATAGACAGCAGTGACACCGACCTGCGGCGGCGCGAGATTCGGAAATTGCGCGATGGGCAGCGTCGGGATGCAGACCGCGCCCGCGAGAATAATGAGCAGGGCGCAGACGGTGGAGAATACGGGGCGATGAATAAAAAAGTCGACCATAAGAAAAAAGTGGCCGGTGGCCAGTTCTCAGTGGGCAGTCCTGAGCCAGTGCTACTCTCACGCAAGATTTGCCGGCGCTGTTTTCCCGAAATCTTTCTTTGACTTTTGCTAGCTGCTGCTTTCCTGTGGGACTACCGGTATGCCGTCGATTAGAAACTGGGTGCCAGAGACGACTACTTTGTCTCCCGGTCTTACGCCGTCGAGAACGACATAGTCGTTGCCGACGATTTGGCCGATCTGGAGCGGCTTCTGGTGGACCACGTATCCGCCTTTCTGGTCAGACTCAGCGACGAACGCGAAATAGAGGCCGCCGATTCGCGACACCGCTATGACCGGAACCACCGGCCTGTCCTGGCTACCCCAGACCACACGGGCGCGGATGGCCTGGGCGGTGCGCAGGCTGTCGTTCGAGTTTGCGATCTGCGCTTTGACGAGCACGGTTTGCGTCGCGGTGTCCACCTGTGGCGAGATGAACGTGACGCGACTGGCGGCGAGCGAGTTTCCTGAGCCATCGACGATCTGGACGGGGAGATTCATCTTCAGCTGGGCAGATTTCTCGACGGGAACATAGATGTAAGCTTCCAGGCTGCCGGGACGGTCGACCGTGCTGAGCGTGGTGGTGGTGACGACGCGGTCGCCAACGCGGACGGGAACATCACCGACGATGCCGGCACGCGGGGCAACCACCTGGTAGTAGTGCAACTGGACCTGCTGCTCGCTGACCTGAGCATCCAGCGAGTGCAGTTGCGCCTGGGCAGCGTCGATGGTTGCGCGTGCCTGGTCGAGATCCTGCTTACTGACTACGCCAGCATTGGCGAGGCTGCTGACGCGCTCGTAATTCTGCTGCGCCCATTTGACCTGCGCGACCTGGGCGGTGCGGGCGTCCTCCTGGCTTTTGACCGTGGCCTGCTGCTTGGCGGGATCGATCTGCATCATGGGAGCCCCGGAGGCAACAAGTTCGCCAGAGTGGACGAAAATCTGCGTAATGATGCCTTCGACCTGCGGCATGACCACAGCGGAGTCGCGGGATTTCAAGGTGGCGACGTAGTCGGTGGTGTCGTCGACTCTTTGGGCTTTGGCCGTTAGGACTTTGACCGGCATGGCTTGCGGGGCGGCAGCCTTGGCCTCTTTGCCTTTGCCGCAGGCGGTAGCGAAAAAAAGCATGGCCAGAAGGGCGACGGGCAGAATCAGAGATGGTATTTTTGCGAAAAATCGAGACATAATCGTTGCTCTTAATAAAAGTACTCAACCTGCAGAGAGAAAAGAAGAGCACCTCTGGGCCTCGCCCCAACGATCACACGGCAGATTTCCGGCGCTCTGTTCCGGAGATGCGAACCAGCAATACTAGAACATTAATAGATTCCTCGTAAGGGCATAAGGCTCCGAAGAATTTCCGCTTCTGCTAAATTGTTTTGTCATGAAACCGAGCCGAAGTTTTGCCAGCGACAACAACGCGGTGGTGCATCCCGAGGTGCTGGAGGCGATACGGCGCGCTAACCAGGGGCATGTGGTGGGGTATGGAGATGATCCGCACACGGAATCGGCGGTGGGGAAATTCCGCGAGCAGTTTGGAGCCGATGTGGCGGTCTTCTTCGTTTTCAATGGGACGGCCGCGAATGTGCTGAGTTTGCAGGCGCTGACGCGGCCGTTTCATGCGGTGCTGTGTCCCGAGCTGTCTCATATCTATACGGATGAATGTGGCGCGCCGGAAAAGTTTACCGGCTGCAAGTTGGTGCCTCTGGCAGCGCCGGACGGGAAGCTGACCGTCGAAACGGTGGCGCATGCGTATCACGGAATTGGAGACCAGCATCACGTGCAGCCGCGGGTGATTTCGATTACGCAAGCGACCGAGATGGGCACAGTGTACAAACCGGCAGAAATCGAGGCGCTCGCGCGGTTTGCCCACGAGCGCAAGATGTTCTTGCACGTGGACGGAGCGCGGATTTCAAACGCCGTGGCGGCGCAGCGACTAACCCTGCGGCAAGCCACGTGCGATTTGGGAGTGGATGTGCTTTCATTTGGCGGGACGAAGAACGGGTTGATGGGCGTGGAGGCGGTGGTGTTCTTTCGTCCGGAGCTGGCGGAGGATTTTTTGTTTGTGCGCAAGCAGGGGATGCAGCTGGCATCGAAGATGCGCTACATGTCGGTGCAGATGGAGGCATTGTTGACGGACGATCTTTGGCGGCGGAATGCGGAGCACGCGAACCGTATGGCGCGACTGCTGGGACAGGAAGTGAAGAAGATTCCGCGAGTCAAGATTGTGTATCCAGTGGAGGCGAACGGGGTGTTTGCGCAAATTCCTCGGGAGGCGATTCAGAAGATACAGGAGCGCTACTTCTTCTATGTGTGGAGCGAAGAGGAGTCGGTGGTGCGGTGGATGTGCTCGTTCGACACGACCGACGAGGACGTCCGGGAGTTTACACGGTTTGTGGGGGCAGTGGTGAGGGACATCGCGAACTGAAGCCCCCACGCCGGCATCTGAGCGGATGTATCCGGTTTTCCGCCTCGTGGGCGGAAGATCGGCGTACTTATTTCTTGGCCGCCCTGACCCTTGCCCATCGTGCCCTCTGCGCGGCTGCGATTCTCTTGCGTCCTGCCGCTGAAATCGTTCGTTTCTTGCGCGTTGCGACTGGTCCACGCTTGCTCCCTTGCAGCAAGAATTTCCCGAAGGTAGTTAGGGCAGCGGTTACGCGGCGAAGCTCATCTTCAAGCCGCGCACGCTCCTGCTGGAGCTGTTTGACCACGGAGTGAATTAGTGTTTTTGGCATGAAGTGATTCTATCACTTGTAAGTTGGACATCAAGCGGTTCCTGCGGGAGGGGCTTGTTCACTGGCACACAATTCCCGTTTCTGGATGAAATCCCGCTCTGGGCAAGCACTTCGGGCTGAAGTCGCACACCCTACACAGCGACGGGACTTCGTGGACCAACTGGTTGCGCCTCTTAGAGTAGCTCCGGCCGATGCATCGTATGCGAAGCCGATGGCATACTAGAAGGACTGAATGGCACTGGCCTCGTCCGCTTGGATGTCGAATACCGAGTACAGCTTGGTCAGCTGAAGCAGATCATGCACCCGCTTGCTGAGGTTGACGAGTTTCATCTGTCCGCCTTGGCTCCGTACTGTTGTATAAGACTTGACGAGCTCCCCGATGCCTGAGCTATCGACATACCCGACGTCGTGCAGGTTAAGCAGGATCTTCTTACTTCCCTTCTCAATCAGTCCGCGAACGGTTTCGCGAAGGATGACATTGCCCTCGCCCAGGGTGATCCTTCCACTTACATCGACTATTGTAATGTCCTCGATCTGGCGAATGGCAGTTTGCATCTTCATGGGAGTGCGGCCCTGAATCCCGAGGCCCAGGCGATCCAGGATTCCGCAGGCCACGTTCGCGGTCTCCTGCGATTCAGTACGCACCACAATCAGGGAACGCCCCTCTTTCAATACCTCGCGAAAAAACGCTGCGTCCTCGGAAGACTTTTCGTCGGGAATCGGCAGCGGGCTAGCGCTGTCGCCGGCAGCGGCTCCTCCAATCGCAGAGCCCGCGCCAGCACCGGCCAACCCAAGAAGAGCGGCTGCCCCGAAGCCCAGCGCGAATACTTGCCCGATTCCAGGAACAACCAGCAGCGACGCCGCAACCACTCCTGCTGACATGCCTGTAGCTGCGCCCATGAACCCGCCGACCGTTGCGCCGAATCCTTTGCCGACGCTCTTGGCCTCGGTCTCCGATAGGGTCAGAAAGACAATCGATTCCTTCGGCACTTTCCGATCCAATAGTTCTCGTACAGCTTCCTCAGCACGGTCACGAGAAGAAAATACTCCAATGGTAGTTTCCAAGGGTTCCTCCTAATTCCAACAACCAGTCAAATCTCCGCTCATAGAGTCACCAACCGAGGTCGGATTCGCGATCGGCGCCGCCTTCCGGGCGGAATCGGTTGCGCTTCTTGTAGGACATAATCATCAAGCCGATACAGATGGCCATGGGCGGGAAGATGAGGACAAGGATCCCGCTCTTGAGGGCTTGAATCATGCGCGGACCCGCGCCGGCGGCTTGCGTGTAACAGAGGGCGCAGCTTTGGCTCCAGGCGGGCAGCGAGAGGCTCGCGAGGACAAGCAGCAAGACAGCGGCCTTGCCGATGGTTGCATTTCTACTGTTCATACTCCTCCTGACACCGTCCAATCCTCTCCGGCTCAGTGCGGGCGCATGTGGAGCAGCCGTACGCTGTCTGGCCAGATCATGTTCAGCATAAACAGGACGAAGAGCGTGTACGGGATCAGGGCGAGGAACAGGACCTGGCGCTCCTGGCCGAGGTGCATAAAGTACATTACGGCAATAGACGCCTGCAAGATGGCCAGCATGAGCATCAGCATCCCCTGCGGTCCGGCCATCATGGCGAAGCAGACCTGGTAAACGGCGATCGCCAGAATGGTGACGTACACAACGTAGGTCGTCACCATGCTGTTTGATTTTCCGGTCGAATTCGGTGTCGTGGTCATAGAGTTCACCTTCCCGTGGTGGTTTCGCTAACGTTTCATGTTCAAGAGGTAGACCATGGGCACGACGAACATCCAGACGATGTCGACGAAGTGCCAGTAGAGGCTCCAGATCTCGATGTGCTTGGCGGAATAGCGCCCGGCTTTATAAATCAACGCGACGACGGTGAGAGCGATGACGCCACCGATTACGTGCAACATGTGCAATCCGGTAATGCTAAAGAAGGTCGCGCCAAACATGGGCGCGCCCCAGGGATTCTGGAACATTCTGACGCCCTCTCCGATGAGCGAACTCCACTCGCGGAGGTGAAGAATGGCGAAGAGTACGCCCCCGGCGGCGGTGATCAGGGTCCACTTGAAGGCGGCGGAGCGGTCGTCGTTTTGAGCGGCTCGGACCGCAAGAAGAATGGTCAAGCTGCTGGTAACCAGGATGAAGGTCATCAGCAAGGCATTCCAGATGCTACCGTGCTCGAACGGCGTGGGCCAATCGGTGCTGGCGTTGCGGATGTAGCCGTAGGCGAACAGGAAGGCGCCGAAGGTGACTGCGTCCGAGATGATGAACAGCCACACCACTAGCTTGCTGGATGGAATCGCAAAGGGCGACCCTTCCCCCATGCTTGCAGCGTGGGGATCGACTGCGAGATTCGCTTGACTCACGGAGCCTCCTGCTTCAGTTACAGCTTTAGCGGGACGTTACATCTTTAACCAGTCGTTACAGCTTCAACCAAACAACGAAAAGCAGGTAAATCCAAAGCATGCCCATGAAATGCCAGTAGTAAGACGTTGAGTCCATGGTGCTCTTGCGCAGGATAGGCACTGGCGCGCTCAGGAGATTTATAACTCGTAACAAGCCGCCCAGACCTCCGAGAACGTGAACGGCGTGGACGGCGGTAAGCACATAGAAAAACGAACTGTTTGGATTCGTGGCGAGATAAAGTCCTTCGGATCGCAGTTGTAGCCAGGCTAAGTACTGGCCGCCTACGAAGGCGAGTCCCAGAGCTAAGGTGGCGCCGAGCCACTGCATGGCCTGCGAGCGGGTCACACCCTCGCCGCGGATGTAGCTGGCGACTTTCTTTCGCGCAAATTCGAGCATCAGGCTGCTGAGTACGAGGATCGCGCTGTTGAGATAAAGGATGCGCGGGATGAGGATGTGCTGCCAGTCGTTCCCGGAACCCTGGCGGACGATGAGGGCACTGGTGAGGGCAGCGAAGCACATGGCGATCGCCGCAAGAGCGACCCAGATGCCGGTGCGGGCGGGCTCGGGCGACCTGTCGGCGACGGCACGTAGTCCTCCGCCACCGGGGATAAGACCAGCGGAACCGCCGCCGTGTGTTCCGAAGGGCCTGTACGGCGACGGCGCATTGATTACTGGTGGCTCGGGAACAGTCGTGGCCATACTTCTCCAAATCAGGTTTCAAAGTTTCAAGGCCTAAATCTCGCCGTGCGACCTTGGTTTCACCGCACCGGAGTCTTTACCTGCTCGGTCGAATTTTGCATGATGAAATCTTCCTTCGCACCTTCGACGCTGTATTGATATGGGTCGTGATATACGACGGCGCGGACGCCACCGAAGTTGTTCCACGGCGGCGGCGAAGGAACCGTCCATTCGAGCGAAGTCGCATTCCACGGGTTAACCGGCGCGGGAGGCCCCCAGAAGCGGCTGTGGACGAGGTTGTACAGAAAGATCAGCTGGGCTGCTCCCGTGAGAAGGGCGGCGATGGTGATGAACTTGTGAACCGGCATCAGCGGCGCCATAAAATCATCCACGAACGACGAGTAACGCCGGACGTTGCCGGCCAGCCCGAGATAGTGGAAGGGCATGAAGATGCAGTAAGTGCCGACAAACGTAAGCCAGAAGTGAATCTTACCAAGGGTTTCGTTCATCATGTGACCCGTCATCTTGGGCATCCAGAAGTAAGTTCCGGCAAAGACGCCGAATATGGCAGCGACACCCATGACCAGGTGAAAGTGCCCGACGACGAAGTAAGTCGCATGCAGGTAGATATCAAGCGAGGGCTGGGCAAGAAAGAATCCGCTGACGCCGCCGCTCACGAACATGGAGATGAAGCCCAAGGCAAACAGTGAAGCGGCAGTGATCTGAAGGCGCGAGCCATACAGGCTGCCGAGCCAGATGAGCGTCAATACCGTTGCCGGGATGGTGATCATCAGAGTCGGGAAGGAGAACACCAGCGCGGAGAATGGATTCATGCCGCTCAGGAACATGTGATGTCCCCAAACCATGTAGCTGAGAAAGGCGATCGCCATCATGGAGCCGATGACGACTTTGTGACTGAGCAGCGGCTTGCGCATGCTGTTGATCAGGATGTGGGAGACGATGCCCATGGCCGGCAGAATCGCGATGTACACCTCGGGATGTCCGAAGAACCAGAACAGATGCTGCCAGAGGAGCGGCGAGCCTCCGGAATGGGGCTGCAGATGATCGCTGACAACGAGGCCGGCGGGGATGAAGAAACTGGTACCAGCAATCCGATCAAGGATCAGGAGCAAGCAGGCCGGAAGCAACACGGCGAAGGCCAGCAACGCGATGCAGGCGGTGATGAACCACGCCCAGGTGCTGATGGGCATGCGCATCAGGGTCATGCCTTTGGCGCGGAGGTCGAGAGTGGTCGAGATGAAGTTCAGCGAACCGAGCAGCGACGCGATGCAGAAGAGCGCGATCGAGATTCCCCAGAGATTTTGCCCCATGCCAAGGCCGGGACCGGCGTCTTTGCCGACGGCGCTCAGCGGAGCGTAAGCGGTCCATCCTGAGATGGGCGGGCCGTCCGGGACGACGAACGCGGCGAGCAATACGACGAAGGCCAGCAAAGTGACCCAGAACGACATCATGTTAAAGCGCGGGAAGGCCATATCTTCGGCGCCGATCTGGATGGGCAAGAAATAGTTGCCGAAGGCGGCGAAGGGCGCGTTGGTGAGCACAAAGAAAACCATCAACGTGCCATGCATGGTGAGCAAGGAGAGATAGTACTCGGGCGTTATTAGGCCGCCGGGCGC